>Ga0247740_1000003_pt1 | contig 127077 bp, 111 predicted proteins | sample UWRJL148409B2_FD_180942 | JGI IMG/M metagenome (GOLD analysis project Ga0247740, IMG submission 180942) | Plant litter microbial communities from Arlington Agricultural Research Station in Wisconsin, United States - UWRJ-L148-409B-2 | ecosystem: Environmental > Terrestrial > Plant litter >...
GCGCAGCCAGGGCATGTTGCCTGCCGGGCTTTATGCCCAAATTGGCAAGATGATGACCACCGGCATAGAGCTGGCACGCTGGAATGATCTTTCTCACAACATTTAGTTGTATTTTAAAAGTATAGGTTGTAAAAGGTTCTATCAATACTAAGTAATATTTACGCCACTGCTTTAAACGGTTAAAAGGTTTTTAACTACTTTTGTACCATGATAGAATTGCCGGTTGTTCCAGCTAATCAACAAACACGCAAGCCCGACTGGCTTAGAGTGAAGCTTCCTACAGGTAAGGAGTATGCACACGTGCGCGGTTTAGTTGATGACCATAAACTGCATACTATTTGCGAAAGCGGCAATTGCCCCAACATGGGCGAATGCTGGGGTGCGGGTACTGCAACTTTTATGATATTGGGTAATATTTGCACACGCTCCTGCTCTTTTTGTGCCGTTGCAACCGGCAGGCCTTTAGCGGTTGATATGGATGAGCCAAACCGTGTAGCCAATTCTGTAAAGCTAATGCAAGTAAAGCACTGCGTTATAACATCAGTTGACCGGGATGATTTAAAAGACGGAGGATCAACAATTTGGGCCGAAACCATTAACGCTATTCGGCGTGAGAGCCCCGGCACCACTCTGGAAACTTTATTGCCCGATTTTAGAGGTATTTGGGATAATCTGGCACGCGTACTGCAAACCCGACCGGAAGTTGTATCGCACAACCTGGAAACCGTAAGGCGTTTGACCCGCGAGGTGCGCATACAAGCTAAATATGATCGTAGCCTTGAGGCTTTAAAGCATATAGCACAAGCCGGGTTACGTACAAAATCTGGCATTATGCTGGGTTTGGGCGAAGCTGAAGCCGACGTTTTAGAGGCTATGGACGATCTGCTGGCAGCAGGCGTACAAATATTAACATTAGGCCAATATTTACAGCCAACACGCAATCATCATCCTGTTGTTGATTGGATCCATCCCGATCAGTTTGCGTTTTATAAGGAAGTTGGATTAAGCAAGGGTTTTAGATATGTAGAAAGCGGGCCACTGGTACGCTCTTCCTATCATGCTGAAAAACACTTGTTTGAAATGTGATATTTCCTTTTTATATTCACACCGTTGAGTAAGAAACGCAAAATATCCCTTTCAGAAGAAGAACTGGTTTTAGCCCTGCAGCGGCGCGAAAAAATAGCCATTGAAGCGTTATATGACATGTACTCGGCCTCTCTGTTCGGCGTAATTTCGCGCATAATTACCGATACCCCTACAGCCGAAGACGTTTTACAGGAAACCTTTATAAAAATATGGCATTCCTTTGCGGCCTACAGTGCAGACAAGGGCCGCCTGTTTACATGGATGGTAAACATAGCCCGCAACCTATCAATAGACAAGCTGCGCTCCAAGGATTATAAAAATCAAAATAAAAACCAGGAGATAGAAAATAACGTAACTTTTATAGACGAACAGCGCAATACAGTTTACAAACCTGAACTGCTTGGTATAAAGGAAATGGTGCAAACCTTAAAACCTGAGCAGCAGGCGATACTTGATCTGGTTTATTTTAAAGGTTATACTCACGTGGAAGCAGCTGATGAACTTGGCATACCATTGGGAACCATAAAAACCCGCTTAAGGATGGCTATAATTGAGCTAAGAAAGCACTTTAATTAACGCTTAGTTGGACGATATAAAAGCATATATTGAATCGGGAATACTTGAGTTGTATGCTTTGGGGGATGTAAGCCCTGAAGAACGCGCACAAGTGGAACGAATGGCGGCTGCTCATCCGGTGGTAAGGGAGGAACTGCAGGAAGTGGAGAGCGCCCTTGAGCTATATGCCGGTGAAAATGCCATTCAACCATCACAGCATCACCGAAACAAAGTTTTGAACAGCCTGGTTACTAACTTTGCTGATGACAGCGCCTTTCGTTCAGTACATCATGAACCGGAAACTAAGGTTATACCAATTGCAGAACGCTCAGGCAGTAATTTTTATAAATACGCGTTTGCAGCCAGTATTACCTTATTAATTGGTAGCCTGCTGGCGTTATATAGCATTTACAATAAACTACAGCGAAGCAATCAGCAATTGATTGTGCTAAATTCACAGAATACCAGGTTCAGTAAAACCATTGGCAATATGGGCGAGGAGCTCGGCGTTTTTAGAGATACCACTTTTAAATTACTTAAGCTGAAAGGCACACCAAAAATGCCGTCGGGGCAAATGACTGTAGCCTGGAGCTCTGCCAAGAAAAAAGTAATGATTGATATGGTTGATATGCAATTGCCAGAGAACGATAGTGCGCATCAATACCAGTTGTGGGCCATTGTTAACGGCAAGCCGGTTGATCTGGGTGTGTTTGATAAATCACGCACGGACTCGGTAGATATGAAAGCCATGAAACCTGTTGATCTGGCGGTTGCTTTTGCAGTAACGCTTGAACCACGCGGTGGCAGCGTTAACCCCACCATGAGTGAGATGGTGGTTATAGGGCAATTCTGACCCCGAAATTTTAATTTAAGATACTTTTTTGCCTAAAATTTATCTTTATCATGGGTTTCAGCATGATTTCCTTTGTTAGTGAAAGATGACCGCAAATCATTATAAACGATGGTTTTACCTCTTTTTTTAAAAAATATATCTTTTATTGTAACGAAACGTCACTACTTACTGTCTTATAGATATAACCAGAGAGTATTAGTTCTTTATAAGATCAGTTAATATGTTAGAAAAACGGATGTGTGATACTCGCATCCGTTTTTTTATGCCAAAAGTTTTGCCATTGTAGCAGGGATTCTCCTGGATATCTCGGTGGGCATTACCACATTTAACTTATTAGGCAGAGCCAGTTCATCCCCGGCTTTGCCATGAATATATGCACCCAATATACAGGCCTCTTCAGGCTTATACTTTTGAGCCAAAAGAGAAGCTAATACACCCGTTAATACATCGCCCATACCACCTACGGCCATTGCAGGGTTACCTGTAGAATTAAAGTAAACCTTTCCGTCGGGGGCAACTACCATTGTGTAATCGTTTTTCAAAATTATATAAACGTTTAGTTCAGCAGCTTTGCCTCTTGCTGTTTGCAGGCGCTGCCACCAGTTGGTATGCAGCCCAAATAACCTGTCAAACTCTTTCATGTGTGGGGTTAACACGCTGCCGTTGGGTAGTTTTTTTAACAACTCAGGGTTTTCGGCTAATAAATTAAGGGCATCCGCATCAATAACAACAGGTTTGTTAAAATGCGCCAATGCTTCGGTTAGTAAGTTAAGCGCGTTATCATGTTTACCCAAACCCGGCCCAATAGCAACGGCGGTATACTTGTCCCAGGCTATCTCAGGTAATTTGTTTTCATCTCTAATTACAGCCATTATCTCAGGTTGCGAGCTGTTCAATGCCACCAATCCGCTTTGCGGAATAAAAGCTGTTGTAAGCCCCGCACCTGCAAATAAACAGGCCGAAGCACATAATAAAGCAGCCCCCATGGTTTCCGGCTCGCCTGCTATTATAAAAGCATGCCCGTAGGTTCCTTTATTGCTGAATTGCTTACGCGGTTTAATAATGGCCCTCGCATCTCTCTCTTCAATAAACTGATAAGGCGAGTTAAGCGATTTGATGAATTTTTCTTCAAGCCCGATATTTACCACGCGCCAACAATCAATATAAGGTGCCGACTCCGGCAATAAAAAGTTGATCTTGGGCTGCTGGAAAGTGATCACCACATCAGCCCTTATAACTATAGCATCCGCAGGGATCTCGCCATCGGCAAAAAAACCTGTCGGAATATCAACAGCCACCACCGTAGCTGATAAGCCATTGATGAGCTTAGCCAGCTTTTCAAAGTGGCCCGTTAGCGGTTTATTCAATCCGCTACCCAATATGGCATCAATTATAACCGTGGCACCTTCCTGTTCAAAACCATCGCCGGGTAGCAGCTCTGCAACTGGTACTGACAACTTTTGCAGGCCTTTTAAGTTAGTGTCAAAATCGTTCGTAGTTTTTTCAGAGAAACGGGCAACTTTAACATGCAGATGGGTGTAACCATGTTCAAACAATATCCGCGCTATAGCAAGGCCATCGCCACCATTATTGCCCGTACCGCAGTAAACGGCAATATTCTCCTTTTTATCCGTAAAGTGATTTACAAACCAACCCACAAAAGCTTTTGAAGCCCGCTCCATCAACTCAATGGAGCTAACCGGCTCATTAGCTATGGTATGCACATCGGCCCGGCGAATCTGTTCAGCAGTTAATAAAGGCAGCATATCTGGATAAATTTAATTTTGAGGGCTTTTGTTTTAAATGTGTTTAAAGCGGATGCAAGATGTATAAGTGCTCATCCAAAATTTCGCCATCTTTTATAACCGATTTCGGCAATACTCCCTGTTTAATAAAGCCGGCTTTTTCCAATACACGCATGGATGCGGGATTATTCCCTAATGTATTGGCCTGTATGCAAATAATATTCAGATGAGTGAAAGCGTAGTTGGTAATCAATTCAACTGCTTGTGTAACTATCCCATTACCGCAATGGGCCGGACTTATCCAGTAACCGAGCAAGGGCGTTTTACTATAAATATCGGCACGCATGTCTACACTTATAACACCAACAACTTCGCCGTCAATATCAATAGCAAAGTTGGTAATAGGTTCTTCATCTATTTTTATGTTGATGAAATACTGTGCATCTTCAATAGTGTACGGGTAAGGAAACCTATCCAATAGCATAGCCGAAACCCTTCGGTCATCAGCATTTTTTTGAAGCGACGGCGCGTCGCTAATTTTCCATCGCCTCAGCACAAAATTATTTCCGTTTAATTCCATGCTATAAAATTAGTAATATTACGTTATCGCAATCAGATGAAAAAACTATTCCCTATATTGTTACTGCTATGCGCTGGCTGCAGCCACCCCCAACCGGTTAAAATAAAGGTGGCGTTAATTGCTAAAAAAAGCGTATTGGCTATAAGCGGTATAGATTCTGTTATTTTAAACGATATTGCCCGCGACAGTGATGCCAGTTGGCAAAGCCTTTTCCCGGTGTACCGCATGCCTGCCGATACGGATATGAAAGACTATCAGAATGAGCAGCCCGGGCATTATTGGGTTAATAAAGGCGCATTGCTTTTTATGCCTGATACAGCCTTTAAACTACGGCAATCTTACTTTTTACGTTACTATGATTACGCTGCCGGCAAAGATGCCTGGGACTATATTAAAAACAATAACCATAAAGGGGCAGCCACCTATTTAGACTATACATTTACACCCTAAGGGTATTGATAATCAAATAATAATTATTATATTTGCATCGAAAATAAAAAAAGAGGGGGCCGTTTGCCCCCTCTTTTTAGTTAACAATAATTTTTATTCGCGCGTTTGCTGCGTACAGTTGATGCGGAGAATTAAGTGTGCCGGAGTATGAATATTGAAAAAAGGGTAGCCGAACTGGTTGAAGAGAAAATAGCTGAAATTGAACGCCCGGACCTGTTTTTAGTAAGCGCTAAACTACAGCCTAATGGTGTATTGATAATACTGGTTGACGGCGACAATGGTATTGGTATTGCAGAGTGTGTACAAATAAGCCGTTACGTGGGCTTTAAACTGGAAGAGGAAGACGTTATTAAAACGGCTTATAATCTGGAGGTTTCATCGCCGGGGATTGATACGCCTTTAACCTTATCAAGGCAGTACACTAAAAACATTGGCCGTAACCTGGCAATTAAAATGGACGATGGAACCAAACGCGAAGGCAAACTAAACGGCCTTACCAAAGATGCCATATTAATAGAAGAACAAATAAAACAAAAAGGGAAAAAGGCAGAAGTTATTGAAAGCGTTATCCCTTTAGATAAAATAACCGAAACAAAAGTTTTAATATCATTTAAGTAAGCAAATGAGCAATATTAATTTGATCGATTCCTTTCAGGAATTTAAGGATTTTAAGAACATTGACAGGCCCACTATGATGAGTGTGCTGGAAGACGTTTTCAGAAGCATGATCCGTAAAAAATTCGGCAATGACGAAAACTGCGACGTAATTGTGAATACCGACAATGGTGACTTGGAAATATGGCGCACGCGTAAAGTTATGGAAGACGGCTTTAGCGAAGATGATGACCTGGAGATTGAATTGGCTGAGGCACATAAACATGACGAGGACCTGGAGGTTGGTGATGAATTTATTGAGCAGATAACTTTAGAGAGCTTTGGCCGTCGTGCTATATTGGCCGCGCGCCAAACACTGGTTTCAAAAATTCTGGAACTGGAGAAAGATGAGATCTTCAAAAAATATAAAGATCGCGTTGGCGAGATAGTTACCGGCGAGGTTTACCAGGTTTGGAAAAAAGAAACTTTGGTATTGGATGATGAAGGCAATGAGCTTTTATTACCAAAAACAGAGCAGATACCTGCCGATTACTTTAAAAAAGGCGACAGCGTAAAAGCTATAGTTTACAAAGTGGATATGCTGAATGCTAACCCCAAAATTATTATATCGCGTACAGCGCCTGAGTTTTTACAGCGTTTGTTTGAGCTTGAGGTTCCGGAGATTTTTGACGGTTTGATAACCATTAAAAAGATTGTTCGTGAACCGGGTGAGCGTGCTAAGGTTGCGGTAGAATCATATGATGACCGTATTGATCCGGTGGGTGCTTGCGTGGGTATGAAGGGATCGCGCATACACGGTATAGTACGCGAATTAAAAAATGAAAATATCGACGTAATAAACTTTACCAACAATATTCAGTTATATATACAGCGTGCTTTATCGCCTGCAAAAATCACATCTATAAAATTGGATGATGAGAAAAAAACAGCAGCGGTTTATTTAAAGCCTGATCAGGTATCATTGGCTATAGGCCGCGGTGGCCACAACATTAAATTGGCAGGCAAGTTAACCGGCTATGAGATAGATGTTTACCGTGAAGCCGACGAACATGATGAGGATGTGGATATTGAAGAATTTGCAGATGAGATTGACAGCTGGATATTGGACGAATTTAAACGCGTAGGATTAGACACTGCAAAATCAGTGCTGGCACTATCAATAAACGAACTGGTTAAACGTACAGACTTAGAGGAAGAAACGATTAAAGAGGTAATGAATATCCTTAAAGCTGAGTTTGAATAAAATAACATAAGACAAATTAAAATCGTATTTTTGCAGAATAGCAAAGGCTTATAAAAAAAAAGAGAAAGAGAATAAATGTCCGAAGACAAATCTATAAAGTTAATTAAAGCAGTAAAGGAACTCAATATTGGTATGGGTACCATTGTAGACTTTTTGGCCGGAAAAGGCTTTAAAGTTGAAAAGCAGCCAATGGCGCCGCTTAACAATGAAATGTACAGTGCCTTGTTGAAAGAGTTTGCTGTTGACAAAAGTATTAAGGAAGAAGCCAAACAGATAAGCATTGGCAAGATCAGGAAGGAGGACGCCGCTGCGCCTGCTGAGAAGCAGCCCGAAACTCGCCGTTCCCGTGATTTTGAAAATGAGGAGATCCTTATTAAAAATGCGGGTCAGTTTAATGCTCCTGCTGCTCAGCCTAAGCCTGCACCGGCAGCCCCTGTTGCTGAAACACGCACAGAGACCCAAAATCAGGATGCACTTCCGGGTGTAAAGGTTGTTGGCAAAATAGATTTGAATAATCTGCATGCAAAACCTCAAGTAACTGAAAACAAGCCTGCGCCACAAGTTGAAAAACCCGTTGCAGAAGAAGTAAAGCCTGTTGCACAGCCCGAGATTGTAAAACCTGCTGAACCAGAAGTGGTAAAACCGCCTGTTGCAGAAACACCGGCGCCAGCGGCACCTGTTGCTGAAAAAGCACCGGTTACACCACCTGTACAGGCCACACCAACACCTCCGCCTGCGGCAACACCTGCACCACAGGCACCAGCCGCTGAAGAGAATGAAGTTATACGCGCAAAAGCAGAGCGCCTTAGCGGGCCAAACATTGTAGGCAGAATTACTTTGCCTGTTAATGAGCCTAAGCGCAACCCGGTAGCGTCGTCGTCAAATACCAATGCCGACCATAAGCGCAAGCGTAAACGTAAAGAAGGCGGGCCTAACCCACAACAAGGTACCGGTACCGGAACACCTGGTACAAACACAGGTGGCGGTCCAAATAATAATAACAACAATAATAATAACCGCCCTGACTTCAGGAATAACAGACCGGGCGGTGGCCAGGGTGGCGGCGTAGGTCGCCCTGATTTCAGGAACCGTAATGCTGCTCCTTCTACGCCGAAGGAAGAGCCTACTGAAAAGGATATACAAGATCAGATCAAGGCTACACTTGCCCGTTTAAGCGGTGCAGGTAAATCAGGCAAATTTGCACAGCGGGCTAAATTCCGCCGTCAGAAACGTGACGATGTAGCTGCCAATGCTGATGAACTGGCAATGGAACAGGAAGCACAATCAAGAGTGCTTAAAGTTACAGAGTTTGTTACGGCGAATGAGCTGGCTATAATGATGGACGTACAGGTTACGCAGATCATATCAACTTGTATGAGCCTGGGCATGTTTGTATCCATCAACCAAAGGCTTGACGCAGAAACACTAAGTATTGTTGCCGAAGAGTTTGGCTACAAAGTAGAGTTTGTTAAACCGCAGGATGAAGAGGCCAACCTTGATCAGCCCGATGAACCGGAAGACCTGGTACCACGCGCCCCAATTGTTACCATAATGGGCCACGTTGACCACGGTAAAACATCATTGCTTGATTTCATACGCAAAACCAACGTAATTGGCGGCGAGGCGGGTGGTATAACCCAGCACATTGGCGCTTACGAAGTAACCCTGCCTGATGATAAAGGTAAAATAACATTCCTGGATACACCGGGTCACGAGGCGTTTACCGCTATGCGTGCAAGGGGTGCCCAGGTAACAGATATTGTAATTATAGTTATTGCTGCTGACGATAGTGTGATGCCACAAACCCGCGAGGCCATAAACCATGCGCAGGCTGCAGGTGCTCCTATTATCTTTGCATTCAACAAAATTGACAGGCCGGGTGCTAATGCCGACAAAATACGTGAGCAGTTATCTGCCATGAATATTTTGGTTGAAGAATGGGGCGGTAAATACCAAACGCAGGAAATCTCAGCCAAATCAGGCTTAAACATTGAGCTGCTTTTAGAGAAAATATTACTTGAAGCCGAGCTTTTAGAACTTAAAGCTAACCCAAATAAACGTGCTGTAGGTACGGTAATTGAGGCCGCTTTAGATAAAGGCCGCGGTATTGTTACTACTATATTGGTACAATCAGGCCGCCTTAAAGTTGGCGACCCGATACTGGCAGGCTGTTACAGTGGTCGTGTTAAGGCATTGACCAATGAGCGTGGGCAACGTGTTGAATCTGCAGGCCCATCTACACCGGTACAGGTGTTGGGTATGCAAGGTGCACCAACCGCTGGCGATAAGTTTAACGTGCTGGAAAGCGAAGTTGAGGCACGCGAAATTGCAAACAAACGTATGCAGTTACAACGCGAGCAAGGCTTACGTACACAGAAACACATCACTCTTGATGAGATTGGTCGCCGTTTGGCAGTTGGTAACTTTAAGGAGCTTAACCTGATTGTTAAAGGTGACGTGGATGGTTCTATCGAAGCATTATCCGACTCATTACTGAAACTTTCAACTGAGCAGATCCAGGTTAACATTGTATCGAAAGCAGTTGGTCAGATCTCCGAATCAGACGTATTGTTAGCTTCGGCTTCTGATGCTATTATCATCGGCTTCCAGGTACGTCCATCAGGCGGTGCCCGTAAACTGGCCGAGCAGGAACAGATCGATATCCGGTTGTACTCTATCATTTACGACGCGATAAACGAGATCAAAGCGGCGATGGAAGGTATGTTGGCTCCTGAGTACGAAGAGAAAATTGTTGCCAACGTTGAGATTCGCGAGACATTCAAGATCAGCAAGGTGGGAACTATTGCAGGTTGTATGGTGCTGGATGGTAAGATCAGCCGTAACAGCAAGATCCGCATAGTGCGCGAAGGTGTGGTTATTTACACCGGCGAGCTGGCTTCGTTAAAACGTTATAAAGATGATGTTAAAGAAGTTGCTACCGGCTATGAGTGCGGTTTGAACATCAACAACTTTAATAATATTGAAGTAGGCGACATTGTTGAAGCTTACGAGAATGTAGAAGTTAAACGTAAGTTGTAAGCTTACAATAAACATAAAGACAATGCCCCGCCAAAAACGGGGCATTTTTTATTTCCCTTTAAATTCAGGTTTCCGCTTCTGCATAAAAGCTAAAACCCCTTCTTTTCGGTCCTCTGTTCCAAAACACTCAGCAAATCCTGCTATTTCTGTTTCAAAGCCTTCCACGCTGCCTGCCGCGTTTATGGCCTTAATTGCAGCACCAATAGCTAACGGCGCTCTGGTTAATATTTTTTGCATAATGTCTTCTGCCTTAGGTAGCAGTTCGTCCTGACTAACTGCATGATTAACCAAGCCAAAATAAAGCGCCTGGTCGGCAGTCATCATGTCTGCGGTCATTATCATTTCAAACGCTTTGCCTTTGCCGATGAGTTTTGTTAAGCGCTGTGTACCGCCATAACCTGGTATTAAACCCAATGTAACTTCCGGCAAACCCATTTTTGCATTTTCAGACGCAATACGAATGTGGCAGGCCATGGCCAGCTCCAGTCCCCCGCCTAACGCAAAACCGTTTATGGCGGCTATAACGGGTTTATTGCTGTTTTCTATCAGGTTAAAAACATTGTTATGGGCATTGCGGGCCATCGTTTCGGCACCGGCTTTATCCAGGCTTTCCAGTTCAGAAATATCCGCACCGGCAACAAAGGCTTTTTGCCCTGCCCCGGTAATAATAATACCGCCAACACTATCATCAGCAAATGCAGTAGTAAACACCGCATTTAGTTCAATTAAAGTCTGGGCGTTAAGCGCGTTCATTTTGCTTTCGCGATTAACAGTGATGTAAAGTATGCGGTCCTTTTGTTCGGTAAGTAAATTTTGATAGCCCATCTTAATTAAAAGTTACGATGCTGATGCACCCATTGGGTAATGTAGTCAACTATATCTTGCGTACGGGTTCCCGGCGGAAAAAGCTCACCTACGCCTAGTTCTTTTAATGCCGATCCGTCTTCTTCAGGAATGATACCGCCACCGGTTATCAGCACATCATCCATTCCTTTCTCTTTAACCAGTTTAATGATCTTAGGAAAAACCGTCATATGAGCTCCTGAAAGTATAGAGATACCAATAGCATCCACATCTTCCTGCAATGCGGTGTTTACTACCATTTCAGGTGTTTGTCGCAGGCCAGTATAAATAACCTCCATCCCGGCATCGCGCAGGGATGTGGCAATAATACGTGCGCCACGGTCGTGCCCGTCAAGGCCTACCTTGGCAACAAGTACGCGTATAGGACGGTTGAATGGTAGATTGCTCATTTTTATGCAAGATAGTTAGATTTGTGTTTACAAGGTATTTAGTATATTTGAATTATGCGGATATATCTTGACAATTGCTGCTTCAACAGGCCATTTGACGATCAATCCGGGATCAAGGTAAAATTAGAAACGGATGCCAAATTATTTGTTCAGGCAACAATAAGATCAGGAAGGACTGAGTTGGCCTGGTCTTATATACTTGATTTTGAAAATCAGGCCAATCCATTTTTTGAGAGGAGATATACGATTGAAAAGTGGAAAGATCTATGTATAGTTGATATCGAAGAGAATGAGCGTGTTTTAGCAACCGCCAGGGAATATTTAGAAATAGGAATTAAACCAAAAGATGCGTTACACGTAGCTTGCGCAATTGAGGCAAACTGCGAGTATTTTTTAACAACAGACGTAGGCATTCTAAAGAAATTCAAAAACAGCACTGATATAAAAGTGCTTGACCCTATTGAATTTATTAACGTAATTGAAAAGCAATGGTAACAATAACGGATACAGAAGTAAAGAGAAAAGGATTAGGTGCTTTATTGAAGGAATTGGGCGAAGTTGATGCTGAGCGGTTTATTGCGCTATTAAGCAGAGACCCATTTGATTATACCACTTGGCAAAAGAACTTATTTACTGATTTGGACGTTGATCAAATTAGTACCAAAGCTATGGCATTGAGAAAAAAGAACAAGAATTAAATCTGAAATAAAATTACCCCACCACTTCCACTACCTTCACAATAGCGTCAACATACTCCCGGTTATTAGCCAAACGCGGCACCTTATGCTGCCCGCCTAATTTGCCCCTGTTACGCATCCAGTTAAAGAAAGTATCCCGTGGCATGTTGCGTACTATAGGGCGGCGCAGGGCCATGTCCTTAAAGCGCTTGGCATCATAGTCGGAGTTTACGCGGCGCAGGGTTTCGTCCATAATGTCAACAAAGCGCTCAAACTCGGTGGGCTTCTTTTCAAATTCTATCAACCATTCGTGTGCGCCGCATTCATCGCCGCTAAAATATATGGGGGCGGCCGTGTAATCGCGTATAACGGCACCGGTTTGGCTACATGCTTCTTCTAAAGCGCGCTCGGCGTTATCAATTATAAGCTCTTCTCCAAAGGCATTAATAAAATGCTTGGTGCGCCCGGTTATTTGTATGCGGAAAGGAGCCAGCGAGGTAAATTTAATCGTATCGCCTATCATGTATCGCCACAAACCTGCGTTAGTGCTGATAATGAGGGCGTAGTTTTTATCCAGCTGCACCTCATCCAATGTGAGTGTATGCGGATGCTCATCATGCAGGTTTTCCAATGGTAAAAACTCATAAAACACGCCATAATCCAGCATCAGCAGCATTTCGCCAGGCTCTTTGGTATCCTGTATGCCGAAGAAACCTTCAGAGGCATTGTAGTTCTCCAGATAGTACATATTCTCATCCGGGATGAGCTTTTTAAACTGCTCGCGGTAAGGTGTAAAATTAACTGCACCATGAAAATACATTTCCAGATTGGGCCATACTTCCAAAAGGTTTTTTTTGCCCGTTATTTCTAAAATGCGCTTAAAAAGCAACAGGTTCCAGGTGGGTACGCCGCTTATGCTGGTTACATTAACATCTTTAGTAGCATGGGCCATGCGCTCTATCTTTTCCTCAAAGTTCTCCAGCAGGGCAATATCCAGATCAGGCGTTCTATGAAACTCGGCCCAAAGCGGCAGGTTTTTCATTAACACGGCAGAAAGATCGCCAAAAGAGGTATCCGGACTTAGCTGACTTATTTGATGGCTACCGCCCAACGTGAGGATTTTGCCCGTAAACATTTTAGCATCGGGGCGATTATTGAAATAGATAGTCAGCAGATCCCGCCCCCCTTTAAAGTGGCATTCTTCCAGGGCATCTTCACTTACCGGGATAAACTTGCTACGGTCATTTGTAGTACCCGACGACTTTGCGAACCACCTGATCTCGGAAGGCCAAAGCACATTCTGCTCACCCAGCAGCATGCGTTCAATATATGGTTTCAGCGTATCATAAGTTTGGATAGGTACGCGTTCTTTAAACTCAGTAAGGTTGGTTATGCTTTTATAGTGGTGCTTTTTCCCCCACTCCGTATTCTCTGCCCGTGTTATTAATTGTTCAAACCACTCCTCCTGCACCTCGTTTGGATATTTCATAAAAAGCTCTATCTGGTGGATACGCTTTTTCATGAACCAGGTAAAAACAGAGTTAAAAATGGTCATATTTTTGGTTTACAATTATTGAGTCACTTTCTGTCCGTCGGCTGCAAAGGTCTTTCTTTTTAACACGAAGTTGGCACCCAGATACACCTTCCGCACCATTTCATTCTCTGCTAAAACCTCGGGGACGCCGCTTTCCAGTATCTTTCCTTCAAATAGCAGGTAGGCTCTATCGGTAATTGATAGCGTTTCCTGCACATTATGGTCAGTTATCAATATACCAATATTACGGTATTTTAGTTTGGCCACCATTGATTGTATTTCTTCAACAGCTATTGGGTCAACACCTGCAAAAGGTTCATCCAGTAAAATAAAATTAGGCTCTGCAGCCAGTGCCCGGGCAATTTCGGTACGGCGGCGCTCGCCGCCCGATAGCAGGTCGCCGCGGTTACGGCGCACTTTGTGCAAACTGAACTCGTCTATCAGTGTTTCCAGTTTTTCTTCCTGAACAGCTTTAGACAACTTACCCATCTCTAATACTGCCTTTATATTATCTTCAACAGTAAGTTTACGAAACACCGATGCCTCCTGCGCCAGGTAACCTATACCCTTTTGCGCCCGGCGGTACATGGGGTCGTGGGTTATGTTCTCATCATCCAAATAAATGTTGCCTTCGTTAGGTTTTATCAGGCCCACTATCATATAAAATGAAGTGGTTTTACCGGCACCATTTGGCCCAAGCAAACCCACAATCTCGCCCTGCTCCACGCTAAATGAAACATCGTTTACAACGGTGCGCTGCTTGTATTTTTTTATTAAATGTTCTGCTCTTAGTATCATTGTAATTCAAAAGTTAAAAGTCAAAATTCAAAAAAGCGTTTTTTTACTTTTGAATTTTGACTTTTGAATTTACATTCTTATCCCCTTTATATTTAACTGTATCGTCCGTTTTTCGCGCCAAACGTTTTCTTCAATAGCGTAGCAAATATCAAAAGGTATGTCCTTTTTTATTTTTGATGCATATTCGCCGTGATTAAAGGCTATGCAATCAAAATGTGCTGATCCGGGTTGCATAACCGTCATCTTAATGTGGTTGCTCCCCACAATAGCCGGGCTGCCACTAACATACACATTTTTAGTAATGAACACCGGCGCCATGTTCTCGGGTCCAAATGGTGCAAACTGGTTCAATATCCTAAAAAACTTTGGCTCTATCTGCTCTAAACGTAATTCAGCATCTATTGGTATCTGTTGTATCAATTGCTCGCTGGTAATACTGGCGCTCACCACTTCTTCAAACTTATCTATAAAGGCGGGTACATTCTCCGGATGCATGGTTAGCCCTGCCGCATACTTGTGGCCACCAAACTGTATCAGCAGATCGCTGCATCCGCAAAGAGCCTCATACAGATCATAACCCACAACAGAGCGGGCAGAACCCGCTACGTGTCCGTTAGACTGCGTGAGCACCACCGTTGGGCGGTAATATTTTTCCGTCAATCGCGATGCTACAATTCCTATCACGCCTTTGTGCCAGGTTTCGTTAAATACAACGGTTGATTTTCGCCCTATAAGTACATCATCGCTGCCTATCATCTCCAGCGCCTGGTCTGTTATTGTAAGATCGTGTTCTTTACGTTCTGTATTTTTTATGTTGATCAGGTCTCCCTTTAATTGGGCATCTGCTTCGTTACAGGCAATTAATAACTCAACAGCATGTTTGGCATCATCAATACGCCCGGCGGCGTTTATGCGCGGCCCCAATAAAAAAACAATGTCTGATATAGTATAACTAACGCTTTTACCCGCAACGCCCATTAAGGTTTTAAGGCCTATGCAGGGCTCGGTATTTAATTTCTGTAATCCAAAATAAGCCAGGGTGCGGTTTTCCCCGGTAATGGGTACAATATCGCAGGCAATGCTAACTGCAACCAGATCAGCATAGCGGGCTACTTTTTCAAAGTCTATATCGTTCTTTTCGGCAAAAGCTTGTATCAATTTAAAACCTATACCACAGCCCGAAAGTTCTTTATAAGGATAACTGCAATCTGCCCGTTTCGGGTCAAGCACAGCAACAGCAGCAGGCAGTTCAGCGCCGGGTGTATGGTGATCACATATCACAAAATCAACACCAAGCGTGTTTGCATAAGCTATTTTATCAACTGATTTTATGCCGCAGTCTAAAGCGATAATCAAGGAGAAATTATTCTCGGCGGCATAATCAATACCTTGTTGGGATATGCCGTAACCCTCTTTGTAACGATCAGGTATATAGTACTCAATGTGGCCGTGATATTGCTTAAAAAAGCTATATACCACCGCTACAGACGTGGTACCATCAACATCATAATCGCCGTAAATAAGTATCTTCTCTTTGTTGATAATGGCCTGCTCAATACGGTCAATAGCCTGCTCCATATCCTTCATTAAAAAAGGATCATGCAGGTGGCGGATATCAGGCCTGAAGAAAAATTTGGCCTCATCAAAAGTATTTACCCCACGCTGTAGCAACAAGGTGCTTAAAACCTGATCGATACCAAGCTCGGCAGCTAAACGATTTACGCTATCAAGCTGCGGAACTTCCTTAATCGACCACCGTTTATTCATATCTTTGTTGCTTAAAACAGTAAATATACCTTTGGATGTGCGGATTTTAAAATGTGCAGATATGCAAATGTGCGAATGTGCAGATTTTTAAATCATTACTATTACAAAAACTGTTAAAATAACTAATAAATAAAAATAAGCGCTGGGATATTTGCACATCTGCACATTTGCATATCTGCACATCAAAAACCATCTGCACATTAAATTACATGAAAATATTCGCCTTAAGTGAGGGCTCCTACTCGGTAGATGCATCTAAAAAATTTATTCCGTTTGATCCTCAAAAACACAATTACCGCGATCGCCCCGGATCACTGTTTATACATGTTAATCCATTTCTGATAAAAACCGCTACTGACGTGATAGTGCTTGATGCGGGCTTAGGTTATAAAGATGAAAGCGGCGAACTGATACTTCACCAAAACATCCGCAAGGCTGGTTTTGATCCGGAGGATGTTACCTTAGTGCTGATGTCGCATCTGCATTATGATCATTCCGGTGGATTAGTGGTAGAACGCGACGGCAAACTGGAACCGAGCTTTCCGGCAGCAGAGCACGTTATATGCCGGCAAGAGTGGGAGAGCGCCTACACTAAAAGTTCCGACTCCTATCATACCGAAATATTTGATGTTTTGCAGCGCTCGGCCACTATAACTTTTATTGAGGGCGATGGTGAGTTTAAGCCCGGCATAAAATATGAGCATTCGGGCGGGCATAGCCCTTATCACCAAGTTTTTTGGCTGGAAGAACAAGAAGAAAAGTGCTTTTTTGGCGGCGATGAGTTGCCCGAGCCGGAACAATTGATCCGCAAGTTTATTGCTAAATATGATTACGATGGCCGCAAAGCTATGGAACTGCGCGAAATTTATGGCACCAAAGCTGCGCAGGAAGGTTGGACATGCTTATTCTACCATGCTAAATCAAAACCAATAAGCAAAGTGGGACTAAACGAAAACGGCTTTGTTATTTAATTTTTAAACCCAACAATGAATAAAAACAATACCCTACTTATAGTTGACGATATACACCCCGTTTTTATTGAGCAGGCAGAAGCTATGGGATATACCTGCGACTACAGGCCAACCATTAAATTAGACGAAGCTATTCAAATTATAGCCAGTTATGCCGGATTGGTTATTCGCTCAAAATTTAATGTTGACAAAAAAGTTTTTGATGCTGCAACCAGCCTGAGGTTTGTGTGCAGGGCCGGTGCCGGTATGGACAACATTGACGAGGGTTACGCTAAAGAAAAAAATGTGGTGCTGATCAATGCATCCGAAGGCAATATGGATGCCGTAGGCGAACATGCTGTTGGTTTGCTATTGGCCCTGATGAACAACTTTAACACTGCTGATGCCGAGATACGTGCCGGAAAATGGGACCGGGAAGGTAACCGCGGGTTTGAGCTTAAGGGCAAAACTGTAGGCATTATTGGTTACGGCTTTATGGGTAAAAGCTTTGCCAAAAAATTATCGGGTTTTGATGTGGAAGTTATTGCTTATGACAAATACAAAACAGGTTTTAGTGATAGATACGCCCGCGAGGTGAGCATGGAAGAAATTGTGAAACACAGCGATGTTTTAAGCTTGCACGTACCACTAACCAGCGAAACCAAAGGTTTAGTAAACGATGAGTACCTCTTTCATTTTAAAAAACCCATATTCTTTATCAATACATCGCGCGGTAGCGTGGCAAAGGTTCAGGCTGTTTTAAATGGCTTAAAAAGTGGTAAAATACGAGGCGCAGGTTTAGATGTGTTAGAAACTGAAAAGTTCCCGGCATTATCTGAACAAGCCTGGTTTGATGAATTGAAGCAAAGCGGTAAAGTAATACTAACCCCACACGTTGCCGGTTGGACATTTGACTCGTACCGCAGAATAAGCGAGGTAATGGCTTCCAAGCTTCGCTTGGTAGAGATTAGTGATTAGTTGATTAGAGATTGTTAACATGTTGTAAAAACCAATCTCTGGTCACTTGTCAACTAATCACTAATCTTTACTGCAACGCAACAAAAATTTGGAGATTAAAACTTAAAAGACTTATCTTCGTTTAATACATGGACAAGACTATACGGGCATACCTGCATAGTCTTGTTTGTTTTTAAAGTCAATGCGTCCTTTTCTTAAGCGGGAAGGGCGGTTTTTTTTGGCGATCAATTGATAAAAATACTATTGTTATGGCAGAGGTTGCATATTTTACCAAAGAGGGATTAGAAAAATTAAAACAGGAGTTACAGGAAGCTAAAACATCCGGTCGTTCCAATATATCAAAAGCTATAGCTGAGGCGCGCGATAAGGGTGATCTTTCTGAAAACGCTGAATATGACGCGGCCAAAGAAGCGCAAGGCCTGCACGAAGCTAAAATTTCGCAACTGCAGGAAACGTTGGCGTCAGCACGGTTATTAGATGAATCAAAGCTGGATGCGTCAAAGGTACTGGCGTTATCAATAGTTAAAATAAAAAATGTAAAAAGCGGCGCCACCATGAGTTACCAACTGGTAGCCGAAAGTGAGGCTGACATGAAATCCGGAAAAATTTCGGTAGCATCACCCATAGCTAAAGGCCTGTTAGGCAAGTCAGTGGGCCAGATTGCTGAGATCACCGTACCGGCCGGGAAAATTGAATTTGAAGTATTGGAAATAAGTCGTTAGTGAATGGTTGATTGTGTGGGTAGTTGATTTGTTTAATCACTCACCTAATCAACCCAACAAACCACACACCATCTATGAGCACCATCTTCACCAAAATAGTAGCAGGCGATATACCGGCTTATAAGGTAGCCGAAAGCAATGATTTTTTAGCTTTTTTAGATATTAATCCGTTGGTTGAGGGCCATTTATTGGTGATACCCAAAAAAGAGGTTGACCGGCTGTTTGATCTGGATGATGAAACCTATACCGGATTGATGATTTTCGCCAAAATTGTAGCCACCGCCATGAAGAAGGTTATTTCCTGCGATCGGATTGGTGTTACGGTTATGGGCTTAGAGGTTCCTCATGCACATGTGCATCTCATCCCGTTAAACGGAATGCGCGACATGGATTTTTCAAGGCCTAAGTTAAAGTTTAGTCCCCAAGAATTTCAAGCTATTGCTGATAAGATAAAAGAAGCGTTGTAGATGTTTTAGATGTGCAGATATGCAAATGCGTGGATGTGCAGATGCCTGTATCTTGGCCAAGATTTTTTAATGCTTAGATTTAGATAATGTGTTTTGTATAATTTGCACATCCGCATATTCACTCATCTGCACATCAAGTTACCATTTGCACATCCACGCATCTGCACATCATTAAGCATTTGCACATCTGCACATCATTTAACAATCCGTTTAGCATTGTCCTTTACAAAGTTTTCCCAGCCCGAATAGTTTTTTATAGCGCCGCCTTTACCGGTTGCTACGTTTTGGAAAGAGTGGCAAACCGCTACAGCCAAGCCATCGGTCGCATCTAAAAAATCAGGCGTTTCGGTAAAGTTCAATAAGCGTTGCAGCATTCCCGCCACCTGCTCTTTTGTAGCGTTGCCATTACCAGTGATAGCTTGCTTTATTTTTCGTGGGGAATATTCAGTAACCTCAATGTTTCGGGATAGCGCTGCTGCCATGGCCACCCCCTGCGCCCTTCCCAGCTTTAGCATAACCTGAATGTTTTTACCATAAAAAGGTGCCTCAATGGCCAGGCAATCAGGCTTGTAATTATCAATAAGCGCGACGGTTTTTTCAAAAATGCGGCGCAGCTTCAGCATGTGGTCGTCAATTTTATCCATTTTAACCACGCCCAAGCTAATCAACTCGGTTTTAGAGCCCATTTGTTTTACAAGACCATAACCCATAACGGCAGTACCAGGGTCAATACCTAAAATTATTCGCTCTTTGGCTGTGTTGTTTTGCTGCATGTTTATGTGTCAAGCTGAACATGTTTTCAGCAATCCTATATATCGGGTAAATATTTAGCTCAGGGGGTGGCTCAGAGCCGGGTGAGCCAGCGTGAGCCTCCGTAGAGCCACCCCCACTTTACGCCGTTTTAACTATTCTTCTGAGAATTTTAAAACGGAAATTTACAATGTAAAGATAGCTATCACTACCTACACATCATTTAATATCCGCATATATTCTTCCCTGTTTATCATCCTCGCGCCCATTGATTCCAAGTGCTCTGTATAAACCTGGCAGTCTATCAATTGATACTTTTTGCTTTGGCATAATGTTATCAAAGCAACTTTGGATGCATTGCTAACTTTGCTGAACATGCTTTCGCCACAAAAAACAGTACCTACCGCAACGCCGTAAGCGCCGCCAACCAATTCATTGTCTTGCCATACTTCCACAGAATGCGCTATGCCTTCTTTATGCAACTTAATATAGGCCTCCTTCATATCATCGGTTATCCAAGTACCGTCCTGACCAGTTCTGGTAACTTGCGAGCAAGCGTTTATCACATTAGCAAAAACCCTATTGGTTGTTACCTGAAATACATTTTGTTTGAGGATTTTCTGCATGGATTTACTCACCCGCAACTCGTTGGGATAGAGCACAAAGCGTTCATGCGGCGCATACCATAATACAGGCGTATCATCACTATACCACGGAAAAATGCCGCTTTTATAAGCCAGCAGCAGCCGCGCAACCGAAAGGTCTCCGCCTACCGCCAGCAAGCCATCAGGCTCTGCCAGTTCCGCAGGCGGAAACACCATATCTTCGTTCAGCCTGAAAATCATCAGGGCAAATTTATACCTTCTTGCGTATTACCAGTTTTTTATTTTGGGCTTTTACTATGTTATCAAGGTACACCTGCATTTCGGTATACTTAGCAGCAGGTATTACGTGTTTGGTTAACAAAAACTTAGCAGTACTAACAATCTGATTTTTATCTTTATCATAAGTGTAATTCACATCATAGCTACCATAGCTAAATTTAATGCTGCTGTTAGCAGGTAAGGTTTCTACTTCAAAACCAGCCGGGAGCGTAATATTGGTTACGCATGTTTTTAGCATGGGGTGTTCAAAGTAATAATCGGCTCTGCGCTTTTCTAATACGGGTACGGTTGCGCGCCAAAGGTCCATAGCCTGGGGGCGGTAAAAATGTTTATCGCCTGTCATCACATCAGTATACCTGTTATACTCCAGGTCTATATTCAATTCCTTAATGCCATCCTTATCCGGGGCGTCTTTAAACAGAAACTGCGATGGCTGCTTTAAATTAAGGTACTTAATCAGAAAAGCCTTTTGCAGGTCAACCTTTTCAGATGCAATTCCCAGATACATAGCGCGGTACTCGCCTGTGCTTTTTATTTTAATGGCGGCTTTCGCACCACCTTCGTTATCCAGTATAACATCTATAACACTGTTAAATGTATTATCCTGATAGGTGCTTCTTGGCGTATTCACCAATTTGCCGCCGTCTTCTGTTATCAGCAAGGCGTTGCGGTTTTCGGTAAAGGCGCCCAGTTTGCCAAATATAGCCGTAGTGCTGGTGCACTCCAGCCAGGTGGTGTCGCCCTTAAAAGGCACGCATACCACAATGTGGTTAAACGGATCTGACGGAAACGACGGATCAGCAGGACGGTCATTTACGCCGCCTTGTATAACGGCGTAATAGGCCGGTATATTGATAGCCTTTAGCATAGCCACCATGTAGTTAGACAATGCTTTACAATCGCCGTATTTTTTTTGATCAACAAACGTTGCCGGGAAGGGCTTTAAGCCACCTATACCCAACTGTACACTTACGTAGTGCATATTCTTCTGCATATACTCATACAGAAACTTTGCTTTTGCTTTATCATTAGGCAGGTTTGCCACCATAGCCCTGATCTCTTCTGAGCGTTGTGCACTCAGGCTATTCACATCAGCATTAAGGGCCTGATACCATTTGCCGTAAGATTGCCATGTACTAAAGTCGCCGGGGATACCATCAAATTCAAACTTATCAGTAGCAAACGATATAAAGGGATAAAAGGTCCAGCCGGGCGCATCCTCTTCGGGTTTGTTTGCTTTAAGGTTGTGTACATCCCAGCTATACACGTCATAATCGCCCTGTTTGGATAGGATCGGCTTTATATTGGTGTTATGGTTCAGGTATCTGAAACCCACAGACGGGATAGTTAAAATTTTGTATTCAGAATTTTGTACGGCTACCTCGGGGCGTTGTATCCGCCAATCGCCTACATCCAGGCGGCTATTATTGGTTTTTTCAATAAATATTTCAATTGTAGCAGGATAAGCCGATATGGTATGCTCCAGCAACAGTACCCTTGAATTACTGGCAAGCGTTTCATTGTCCGATGCCGAGCGATCATACATATCGCTTTTGCTATATTTTTTTATCTGTTTGCCCGATGCATCAAAAACCAGCATCCTCACATCGTCAACTTTGTTAAATTGCCTATCATAACCAATACCCAACTGTGCAGCATTATCACCTTTTTGGTTTAACACAGTAACAATACTATGGTACCTGGTCTGTGATTTTCCGGGGCCCTTTATTATTTCTTCGTTTAAAGAGTAGCGTACAATTGCGTTCGCGTCTTCCTTTAACGAGTCGGGGATGGTTGAGGCCTGGTATAATTCCTGTACAACGGGTTTAAACTGACAAAAACCTTTTGGCAGGCCCGCAAAGCAGGCACAAGTAAATAATAAAACTAACTTTTTATATATGTTATACATTTTTATCAACCCTTTTTAAGTATGATCTGTTCGTTCAACAACTCGTATAAAACTTTTACAAACTCCCGAAAATCCGGATAGCTTTCTTTTGTGTAAATGGGTTGTCTGAACTCAACGGTATACCTAACTGATATTTTACCAGCATCCTCGCCAACTATCCTGTTAAATGATATGCTCTTATCCGGCATGGTTATGCCGCCATTTTTAGGCATAGCATCAATTTTGTAACCTGCGGGTATGGTGTAGCGCCCGCCTATAATAAAATTTCTGTTATAGCCAAACTCAATATCTGTAAGCCTTTGCTCGGCCAAAAACGGATTGCTTTTTAGTGCCGAAAACAGGTTGGGGTTAAGCATGATATAGTTCTCGTCAGACCCGGCAAGCTCCAGGCTAAAGTCAATACTTTGCAACAACGGAAGGCTGTCAACATCCATGTTGTCCATTTTAATAGCAGTTATCTTTAATCCGTTATCGCCGCCCTGTAATGCTTCAATATATTTTTTCTCGCCATCGGTTTTGTATTTTTCAACAGCACTTTTTCGATGATAGCTGGCGCTTCTAACGCTGGCAACACCTTGTATTTTGCCGTCGGGCTTAATATCAGCCGTTACAAAAACTGTTTGATTTACCGGTTTATCATTTTTCAGAAAAACAATGTCATAAACATCTTTCGCTTTATCTACGTACAGGCCAGAAGAATTGAGCAGATCAGCAGGGATGTCGTTAAAACTATTGTACTTGTTGGTGGCATCCAGTATATACATCTTATCATCGGCAAGGGGCACATAAGCAACGGTTTTGTTAAACTGCGAAAGCGAGGTATAATATGCCACTACTTTTCCGTGTTCGCGCGTGCTCACCACCATCGGGTAAACTTCAATGCCTGCCTGTTTAAGCAAATGATATAAAATAATATTGATCTCGGCAGAATTTCCCGATTTCCTTTCCCAGGCTTTCGCGGTACCATCAATAGTATACCAACGGTCAACGCCGTCCCATTTCATGGTATTTTTAACCTCGCCAAAAATGTAAGCTATCTTTTCTACATCGGTTTTTAAGGCAGCCGCTTTGCTTAATATCAGCTCTTCGTCTTTTAACTTTCTTTTTAGTTGCCCGCCGAAATCAGAATCCTCAATTAGTATACCGCCAACTTTACCCCAGGTATCTGAATATGATTTAAAAATTCCTGCGGAGTGTGAGGTAACATTAGTAAGCTGAAATATTAAACCTTGCACATTGTCGGCATATGATGACATGTGAGCCTCATCCGGAAGGGAGTGCACATTGGCCATGGCTCTCTGTTTTACATCGTTGGTATATCCGGGTACCGATTCCGTTTTGCTTTCATACTTAGCCAGCGGCTCATAAACCCTGCTTTGGGTTCGGTAAGTAAAATACTCGGGGGTTGATGTATCAAACTCGCTGTAGCGCACCGGTATTTTTTCTTGAAAAAACCAGTCGGGAAAGTTGCTATATGATATAGTATTCCAGGTGTACTTATACTCTATAATGCTGCCCGCTTTTACATTCGGGAAGGTAAAGGCAATTTCATTTCTTAGTTTATCTATCGCTTTAGTGTAAATAAGCTTTTTATCCAGCTTAATAATTTCGGGTTTTCCATTTACCAGATTAATGGTTTGCGCCTGCACGCCGGTAATAAATTCAAGTCGGTTACCCCCCTGAAACGGGATATGAATTTCGGCCTCTTTCATCCCGTTATCGTTAAAGATCTTAACGCGCCTATGCACATCCATTATAATATTGAACTGCTGATCAAAATACACGTTGCCTTTTGCAAATAACACTTCGGCATTGGCATCTTTTTCAAAATCGCAGGCATTCATTTCCAGGTCGGCATTGTCTACTTTGCCAAAAGGCATTACACCCGGAATATTTTTAGAGGGAGTTTGAGCGTGCCCGGCAAAAGCCAAAGCACCCAACAGGAGTGTGGTAAGAATTTTATTCATTGTGATATATTGGTATTAGGTACTAAATATAATGGTATTTATGATAAAAACAAAAGCCACCGTTTTAAAACAGGTAATCTAAAGTTGTTAGGATAACCTGGCCAGTATCTCGTCTGCTATTAGTTTTTCCTGCGTACCGGTAATCATATTCTTAACTGTGAGCAGGCCGCTTTGCATTTCATCGCTGCCTATTAAAATAACATAGGCTAAATGCTTGCTATTGGCATAGTCCAGTTGTTTTTTGATCTTGGCACCGGCGGGGTACAGCTCAGCACTGATATTTGCAGAACGCAGTTTTTGCAATAAAGGCAGGGCATATAGCTCACCCTCTTTATCAAAACAGCATATTAACACCTGCGATGCCTGGCCCGCATCTTCCGGAAAAAGCTTAAGCTCTTCCATTACGTCATAGATCCTATCGGCACCGAATGATATACCTGCACCGGTTAGCCCTTTTAAGCCAAACATGCCGGTCAGATCATCATACCGACCGCCACCGCCAATGCTGCCCATTTGCACTTCATTGGTTTTCACCTCGAATATTGCGCCTGTGTAATAGTTCAGGCCGCGTGCCAGGGTTATGTCAAGTTCGCAGTTTGCAGCTTGCAGTTTACAGAGATTTAAGTAGTTAAAAACTGCCTCTATTTCGTCGCAACCTTTAATGCCTGTTGCTGAGGTAGCCAACACATTGCGCAATTGCAGCAATTTCTTTTCATTGCTCCCTTGCAGTAAAATTATGGGCTCAATTTTAGCTAAGTCTGCATCGGTAAAACCGCGGTCAAGCAGTTCCTTTTTTACGCCATCCAGCCCTATTTTATCCAGCTTGTCAATAGCTACAGTAAGGTCTATTATATTATCAGCTTTATCTATAATATCTGCAATGCCTGATAGTATTTTTCTATTATTAATTTTTATTGTGAAATCTTTTAATCCCAAACGTGTCAAAGCTTCATCGTAGATCAGCACAAATTCAGCCTCGTTCAGTAAAGAATCAGAGCCTACCACATCTGCATCGCACTGAAAAAACTCGCGGTAGCGGCCCTTTTGGGGCCTGTCTGCACGCCAAACCGGCTGCACCTGGAAACGCTTGAAGGGGAAGGTTATTTCGTTTTGATGCTGTACAACATAGCGGGCAAAGGGCACCGTTAGATCATAGCGCAGGGCTTTTTCGGAAATAACGGATGTAAGCGCTTTGGACGATTGCTCGGTATTTCTCTTTTCTGCCTCAGCCCAAAAATCGCCGCTGTTTAAAATCTTAAACATCAGCTTATCGCCCTCATCGCCATATTTACCGGTTAAGGTGCTAAGGTTTTCCATTGACGGGGTTTCTATCTGTTGATAGCCGTATTTGCGGAAAACACTTTTAATGGTATCGAAGATGAAATTGCGGCGGCCCATCTCTAACGGAGAAAAATCGCGGGTGCCTTTGGGTACTGATGGTTTAATTACAGCCATGCGGCAAATGTACAAAAATACGGGTATGTTATAAATAGCGTTTAACCCACCCCTGCCAACGCTCTCAACCAACGCGCCCCCTCCGTGGGAGGGGAACTTTATTTTTGATACTCCAGCAGCTCCAGCCTATTACCAAACGGGTCATAAAATGTAAAGCGGTTGCGGCCCGAAATTAAAGGCTCTTCATAGATTTTTATGCCATGTTGCTGCAGCCATCCACGCGATGCGGCAATGTCGGTCACTTCAAAAGCCGTATGCCTTGCCGAGCGGGGCGATACCGGCTCAACGCCAATATGCAGTTCAATATCGGCCCAGGCAAACCAATGGCCCGGCACACCAAAAACATCAGGGCGCTCAATTTGCTCAAGCCCCATAACGTTCGTGTAAAACAGACGCGCCTCATCCAGGCGCTCAAGGGGTACGCAAATATTAATATGGTCTGTACGCTTGTATGCTATAGGGTTATTCATGCTCGGCAAAAGTTAGCACATAGCCGTTATTGTCTTTCACAGAAAATTCGGTTGCTCCATAAAACGTTGTCTCCAATGCTTTCAGCACATTCACCTTGTCCTTTATATCCTCAAAAAACTGACGGATGTTTTTAAGCGTGATATACAGCAACAGCGAGCCGCCTTTACTGCGGGAAACATCCGGCAAGTCATCGCCCAGGCTTTCAAAAGTCTGCACCATTAGTGTAACACCACCATTAACCAGCATCACCCAAACCAGGTCGTCGCCATCTTCGGGTACAGACATGGTTACATTAAAACCCAAAACCTTATAAAAGGCCAGCGTGGCTTTCATATCATTTACAAAAATATTGGGGGCAAGGCTTTCCATAAAATCTACTGTTTGTACTGCTAAAGTACACAAACCTGTGCTATTTATAATTTGATGCGCAACAAAAAAGGCGTCCCATTTTTTATTTGAAGACGCCCTTTGTTTATATGCGCTGTTGCTTATTCTACCGTAACAGATTTTGCCAGATTACGGGGCTGGTCTACATTGCAGTTACGCATAACAGCAATATGGTAAGCCAGCAGTTGCAAAGGTATTGTAGCCAGCAGCGGTACAAATGCCTCGTTTGTTGCCGGTATTTCAATTACATAGTCTGCCATGCTTTTAACATCCGTATCTCCTTCGGTAACTATGGCAATAACACGCCCACCCCGTGCTTTTACCTCCTGTATGTTGCTTACTACTTTTTCATACGATGAGTTTTTGGTGGCAATAAACACTACCGGCAATTCGGCATCAATAAGTGCTATGGGGCCATGTTTCATTTCGGCAGCCGGGTAACCTTCGGCATGTATGTACGATATCTCTTTAAGCTTTAAAGCGCCTTCTAGTGCCACGGGGAACGAGCTGCCTCTGCCTAAAAACAAACAGTTGCTGGCATCTTTAAATACCGCAGCTATTTTTTTAACCTCATCATTACATTTAAGCGTTTTCTCTATCAGTTCGGGTATCTGATCAAGCTCGGTTAAAAACGCTATTGAGCGGCTTTTGGTAAGCGTACCGCGTATTTGCCCTATATAAAAGGCCATCATGGTTAAAACGGTAACCTGCGCGGTAAACGCCTTGGTAGATGCTACACCTATTTCGGGGCCTGCATGGGTGTAAACACCGGCATGGGTAATGCGCGGTATGGATGCGCCCACTACATTACATATACCAAATATGGTAGCGCCTTTTTCTTTTGCCATTTCAAGTGCAGCCATGGTATCGGCTGTTTCGCCAGATTGCGATATGGCAATCACAATATCTTTTTCAGAGATGATAGGATTACGGTACCTGAATTCGGATGCGTACTCTACCTCTACAGAAACCCTGGCGTATTCTTCTATCAGATACTCGCCTACCAGGCCGGCGTGCCAAGAGGTACCGCAGGCAACTATAATAATACGGTCTACATTCTTAAGTTTATCGGCATATTCTTTTATACCACCTAGTTGTACTTTGCCTTTATCGGGGTATATACGGCCGCGCAGACAGTCGCGGATAGAGCGGGCCTGCTCATAGATCTCTTTTAACATAAAGTGATCATAGCCGCCTTTCTCTAACATTTCCAGCTTAAGATCAAGCTCTTGTATATATGGGGTCTGAACGGTGTTGTCAATATTCTTTATCAGCAAGTTGTTACGGCTTATATAAGCTATCTCATTATCATTTAAATAAATAACGTTCTTAGTATACTCAACTATAGGCGTAGCGTCTGATGCTACAAAGTATTCGCCCTTACCTACCCCAATAACCATGGGGCTGCCTTTACGGGCGGCAATAAGCAAATCGGGTTCGTCAGCGCTCATAATTACAATGGCATAGGCACCTATAACACGGTTCAGGGCTATACGCACGGCTTCTTTCAAATCAACGCCGGTTTCTGCCACAATATCTTCAACAAGGTGTATCAGCACCTCGGTATCTGTGTCGCTTTTAAAAGTGTGGCCCTTTGCAAGCAGGGTTTCTTTTATTATGCCATAGTTTTCTATAATACCATTGTGAATGATGGTAAGCTTACGGTCGCCGGATGAGTGCGGGTGCGAGTTACGGTCGCTTGGTGCACCGTGTGTTGCCCAGCGTGTATGCCCCATACCTATTGTGCCGGTCATTTTAATGCCCTTTACAAACTCTTCCAGATCGCTCACCTTGCCGGTTTTTTTATATACTTTTAAATCACCATCAAGCAAAGCAACACCGGCACTATCATAACCCCTGTATTCCAGGCGGTGCAGGCCCTTAATAATTATTGGATAAGCGTCTCTGTCGCCTAGGTAGCCTACAATTCCACACATAAATTTTAATGTTAGTAAACGCTGTAAAAATAATCAGCTATATAATATTATTATATAGCTGATTGTTATTAATTAGTAAAGAAACAACACTTCTGTTGCAGAAACGTGTTACTTGGCCACTTTGGTATAAATTATATTAAGCTTTATACGATAGGGCGAGGGTGCGTCTTTATCAAAGCCAACGGCAGCGGTGCGTCCTTCTAATTGCGGATTAGGTGCTACATCGCCAAAGTAACTATTTCCGGGGTTATCGGTGGCACCTATGTAGGCCCCATAGTCAACAACTTTCCCCCGCATAAGATCCTGCACATAAGCGGTTACCAAAAAGCGATATTCCTTTTTTGTTAAACTGTAAAACCCGCCGTATGATGCGTTTGAACGTGGGTCTGTAGCGCTGTTATCCTGAATATTGATACGCTGATTTGCCAAGTCAAGCCGGTATAGCATCAAACTATTTAGGGGCTCATATGGGAATGTACTTCCGGGCTGTGTACTTATAACCAGTTCTGCACGATTAACTATGATATCACTGCCAACTTTGGTAATAATATCTTTAAGATACGGCAATTGTATTTTGGCCCTTAAACCCAGTAAACCCTGGAGGTAAAAATTGCCACGGGCTTTTTGCGTGCTATTTAACTCCGTTTCAATAACGGTGCCTGCATACTTATGGCTAATCTCGGCCGCTCTTACTGCACTTGGCAGGGTTATGTAAGTGGTATCAATCGTTTCAACCCCCTCTGTAGTTTTTCTTACTTTGAAGTATACTTTTACTTGAGCCGAATCTCTGCTTATCATAAAAGTACCGCCCGGGCCTGTTTGCGCTTGATCTAACGTAACGTACAAACCTTTTACTGCATTTTTAAAAATAAGATTGGATGACAGTTGAGACGCAGGTGCGTTAAACACGTTAGCTCTTATAAAAGCCGGGCTGATAGGAATGCGCAATTGTGGCGCCATTTTCATTAATGAATCTTTGCCCCCTCTGATGGGTTCCACAACCCTTACACTATCATGCGTTCTGGCAAAAAACGTTTGTGTACCCAACAATGGGGTTTCATGTTTCCATTTTTTTGAAGCAGGGTAAGAGACTGCATTAAGTACACGATCCTCTAACTGATATACATTGGCTTTATAACGCGTTGTTATAGAGTCGCCATAAAAACCGTTGGCGTAGGCCAGTATCAATACGGCCGAGTCTATAGTAATAGTACCCTCGGGCAAAGTGTAAGCGGTGCTGTTAGGTAAGTTCAGATCCATTGCAATGTTAGATTCTGTTATACCAAAAACCGGGTCCTTAAAATAAGATAGCGGAGTGCTTGTTAGGCCGGCCGTATTAGCATCTTCCTCGCGCACGGTGCTTACAAATACAGTAGATGTATCAATCAGCTTACCTTCTATCAAAGTCTCATCATTAACGCCAAGGTTAACGGTGCCTTGCTTTTTACAGCTGCCAAAAATAAAAAGACTTATTAACAGGGTCAATAAGTCTAATCTGAAAAATTTCATATTCGATCTCAAAGCTTATACAACATTTACCAATTCTTCAGTGGTAATTTCGTCGTAAAAATTGTAATAATTTTCGAAATCTGCCGTAGAATTGAACTCTAAAACCGATTTATGGCTGTTTTTAACATTATTTAACACATCCTCATCAATATTCTCGCTGGCTAATACAATACCATCGCTATAATGTATAGCACCTTCGTAAAGCGAAGTATTGGTACCCGGTTTGTACATTTCGGTATGTTGTTCGGTCATGCCGCCCATAACTGCCTTTTGAGCAAAATCAGGAGCCATTTCACCTTTAAAATCATTATCATAAATAGAGTAAACTATTTTTGAATGCTTAAAGGTAGGATCGTCTTTATAGGTGGTTTTTAAGTACGCAGGCACTAATGAACTCATCCAGCCATGGCAATGGATAACATCCGGAGCCCATCCTAATTTTTTCACTGTCTCCAGTGCTCCCTTGCAGAAAAATATCATCCGCTCATCGTTATCGGCATAAAACTTCCCGTCTTTGTCCTCAAACACATGCTTACGCTGAAAATACTCTTCGTTGTCCAGAAAATAAACCTGCATACGCGCTGCCGGAATAGAGGCAACTTTAATGATCAGCGGATTATCATTATCATTAATGATAATATTCATACCCGATAAGCGGATCACTTCATGAAGGCGATTCCTGCGCTCATTAATATTACCAAAACGGGGCATCAGGATACGGATCTCGTAACCTTTCTCCTGCATAGCCTGCGGAAGTTGCCGTGTTATTTCAGAAATTTTGGTGAGTTCAAGGAAAGGCGACATTTCATGAGTTATAAACAATAGCTTAGATTTACCCATCTCCAATTCAGAATTTAAAATTATAAAACTTACCCAAAAAATTGGGTTTGCAAATATAAGCAATATAATAACAACTATCAACCAATTACACAAGTAGTTTGGTTATTAATGATCTATTGTGCAACTTAGCCCCCTTTTGTTGTTGCCAACGCCGTGAAACATTTTTATACCATACAAAGCCTTGCACAATACCTGTTGCCTATACAGCAAAAAGGCCTAAAAATAGGCTTTGTGCCCACTATGGGGGCGCTGCACAACGGGCATTTATCGCTTATACGCATTGCGCAGCAACAATGTGATGTGGTAGTTTGCAGCATTTTTGTTAACCCCACGCAGTTTAATGATCTGCGCGATCTGGAGAAATACCCCCGCCCTATAGCCGATGACATACAAAAACTGGAACAGGTAAAGGCCGACATTTTGTTTGAACCTGCCGTAAACGAGATGTATGCCGATAATGAGCATTGGCATTTAGATATAGGCGAACTGGAGCATTTGTTAGAAGGGGCATCGCGCCCCGGGCACTACCAGGGCGTTACGCAGGTGGTTAATAAACTGTTTGATATTGTTAAGCCCGACGTTGCCTTTTTTGGGCAAAAGGATTATCAGCAGTTTATGGTGATCAGTAAAATGGTTGAATTACTTAACCTGCCCATTAAACTGGTGATGTGCCCAATAGCGCGCGAAACGGACGGTCTGGCCATGAGTTCTCGCAACGTGCATTTGTCTGCTGCCGAAAGGCAACATGCACTGATATTGTCTAAAACGCTAACCTGGTTTAGTAAAAATGCCGCCCGCCTGGGCATTGAACAAGCGGTTGAGGAATGCAAAAAAACCATAGCCGCCGAACCCGGTGTGCAACTGGATTACTTTGAAGCCGCCAACCCCGCTACCCTGCATCCGGCTAAGCAAGGAGATACCGATATGGTAGTGCTGGTAGCCGCCAAAGTGGGGAATACGCGATTAATTGATAACGTAGTTGTATCTTTTCGCACTATCATCACAACGGTTGATATAGAAGCTCCCCGAACTTGACCGATCAGCAATCCCCTTGCAACTATTCCCAATCAACTAAATGTAATCATTTACTAATCTCTGCTCAACTAATCACTAATTAACTTAATTTTGCCCCATGATTATTGAGGTATTAAAATCAAAACTTCATCGCGCCCGCGTTACCCAGGCAGAACTTAACTACGTGGGTAGCATTACTATTGATGAGGATTTGATGGATGCGGCAAATATTATTGCCAACGAGAAAGTGCAGATAGTGAACAATAACAATGGTGCCCGTTTTGAAACGTATGTAATTAAAGGCGAACGCGGCAGCGGTACCATATGCCTGAACGGCGCTACAGCGCGGCTGGCCGCTGTTGGAGACATTGTTATCATTATGTCATACGCTTACATGGAAATGGACGAGGCTCGCAGTTACCAGCCTATATTGGTTTTTCCGGATAATGATAATAAGTTGTTGAAATAATATAAATATGAGGCTGCTACTAACCTTAACCTTGCTATGTGCCACCATAACATGCTTCGCCCAGGAAGAGGTTTTATATTTAAAAAACAACGGGAAAAAAGTTGAGTTAAAAGACAGCGCCGATTACATAAGGGTAGTGCGCCAGCCTGAACCCGGAGCAGCCTTATACAAAATAACAGAATACTATAAAACCGGCAAGTTAAAACTAGCCGGAGAGTCTGCATCGCCGGTTTATATGAACTATCGGGGCGAAGTAACAACTTACTTTGAAAACGGCTCAAAAAGCTCGGTAAGCAATAATGATAATAATGGAAAATTGATTGGCTTTATATATCAGTTCTTCCCGAATGGTAAACCTTATGTAGTAAAAGATCCGGGCAAGGTAATATACGCAGATGACGATATAATGGCCAATTATGATTCTTTAGGGAAACAGTTGGTGACCAATGGCAATGGCTATGCTAAACTTTATGCGAATGATTTCAAAAGCGTAATTGCCGAAGGGGCAGTTAAAGAGGGAAAAAGAGACGGGGTGTGGCATTTTATTGATAAAAATGAAACAAGGGTAGAGACCTATGCCGACAGAAAATTTGTAGAGGGTGTGCTTACTACAGAACAAGGCCAGGTTATTAAATACACGCAACGGGAGATCGCTCCTGAGTTTAAAGGCGGCCTGAGCGCCTTTGGAAAGTTTCTTGAGAGAAACATAAAATACCCCACTTTTGAACGGAAGAATAATATTCAAGGTAGAGTGTTTGTAAGCTTTGTGGTTGGAAAAGACGGCATCCTGACTGACATGATTGTGCCGAGATCGCCGAGCGAAGGGCTTTCAGCCGAAGCGTTACGGGTTCTTCAACTTTCACCACCATGGAGCCCCGGCATACAGTATGGCAGGCCTGTTAGGGTACAGTATACCGTCCCTATCAATTTTTCTTTGGGTTCCAGATTTTAAATTAACATGCGTTCGGGATAAGAAAGCCCCGTTGTTATATCGAGAGTGTATGGGCTACAATTGCGCTAGGGATGAAAGAGAAATCTTTTGGCACTATGTATAGCGGACCATAATTTCAAAATAAAGAATTCCTCTTTTACTCCCCCCATCCCCACAATTTTTTGCGAGCAAGTGTGTTGCAAACTGTTGCGTATAAATATTTATCGCGCTAATAACAAGCCACTTATGAAAATTTGCTGTTGCAAGTGTTGCTTATATTTCTGCAACAGCTCTCTGTATTTGCCGCTATTACAAAGCCAGTTTGCCCTGGTAATAATCTAATATCCGCGTGCGGATAAGGTAGTCGTACCGTCCGTTTATCAGGTTGGTTTTTGCCCTGTCTAAATTGCCTTTCACAATCAAAAAATCAACAGATGTTGTGGCCCCTGCATTAAAACGCGTTTCTGCAATGCGGAACGACTCTGTAAAAGCTTCTGTCTGTTTTAATAAAAGCTGATAACGTTCAAACGCAGCAGCCATATAGTCATAAGCCTTATCAATATTTACTTTTAACTGCAACTGGTTAGTTTGTTCAACATCCAAGGCGGTTTGCAGGATTATTTTGGCCAAAGTTATTTTGTTCCTGTTCTGAAAGTAGTTGAGTATGGGTATACTTAAGCCCAAACTAATATTGGTACGATAGTTATTCCTGAACTGATCTACATAGGAGCGCTGCGCCGCACTTGAGTATGTGGTATTCAAGCCGCCATAAAGTGCCAGCGAGGGCAATAGTGTACCTTTTGCCACCTGCACGGCTTTCTCGGCACTTTGGCGTTTTAACGTTCCTGATTTTACCAATGCAAAGTTGCTTAGGGCAACCCCGTAAACCTGGTCGGCAGATTCAGCGTAGCGTGAGGTAGCTGTTTCAGTTGCCTGGCGCTGCAATCTTATATCTTTCCTGTATGGCACATTCAGCATTTGCAGCAAATTCAATTTGGCTATGGTGATGCTATTTTGCGCGTTAATAATGCTTAACTGATCTGTTGCTACCTGCCCCCTCAGATCAAACAATTGTTGCGGAAGTATGGCCCCTTCTTTATCCAACACTTCGGCGCGTTCTAATTGTTTTTGCGATACCAAAGCCTGCGTTCTGGCCAGTTCCAGCTGATCTTCGCCGTTCAGCACCTGTAAATAAGCTATGATAAGGTTTAGGGTAAGGTCGTTTTTGGCCTGCTCAAAGTCCATCTTTCCGGCCTGGTAAGCAAGGGAGGTTTGTTTTATACTATTCTGCAAGGTTAAGCCGCTAGATAACATCAGGCTGCTGCTTAAACCATAGCTGCCCGACGAAATAGGCTGGTCAAGGTAACCATTGGTAAAAGGGTTTAAACTGCGGCCCTGGCTAAAATTCTGGCTGGCATCACCGTTAAGCGAGGGCAGCAGGTTTTCGCGCGTCTGTAGCCAGTAAATTCTGCCAGCCTCCATTTGAGCAGCGGTTTGCTTTACAGTCAGATTGTTTTTTATACCTATGTCTAAACATTGCTGCAAGGTAAGCACGGTGTCTGCTGTTTGTTGGGCTACACCTTGTTTACCAATAGCCACCAACACTAAAAAGATGAAGTATTTACCTAAACTGTTCATTTTTTATATTTGTTGTGATGACGCGATGGTACCATCAAGCAGGTTAATAACACGCGTGCCGTAAGTCGCATTTTTTTCAGAGTGGGTTACCTGAATAATGGTCATACCCTCTTCTTTATTCAGCTTACGGAAAAGTTCCATTATCTCTTCGCCCTGCTTTGAGTTAAGGTTGCCTGTAGGCTCATCAGCCAATAACAGTTTAGGCTTTACAATAAGCGCACGGGCAATACCCACCAACTGCTGCTGCCCGCCCGAAAGCTGCGAAGGGAACAGGTCTTTTTTACCAACTATCTGAAAACGGTCCAGCATATCAGCCACCAAAGCCTTACGCTCTGACGCTTTCACATCATGATAAAGCAAGGGTGTTTCAATGTTTTCGTAAACATTCAATTCATCTATTAAGTGATAGGCCTGAAATACAAAGCCGATATTCTTTTTATATAAAGCCGAACGCTGTTTTTCTTTTAGTTGATGAACCGGCTCGTTCACAAAGTAGTGATACCCATCTGATGGTTCATCCAACATACCGATGATGTTAAGCAGGGTTGATTTACCCGAGCCGGACGGACCCATAATGGATACAAACTCGCCGGCATCAACATCAAGACTTATATTGTTGAGTATGGTAACCTGGGCACCACCGTTTTTGTAGTATTTTGATATGTTTTTTAGTGATAACATCTTTTTTATTATTGGATTACTGAATTGTTGAATTATTGATTTGTTTTCCGCAACCTATTATTCGTTCCTTAAACTTTTTACCAGGTTTGCGGTAGCGGCCTTGATAGATTGAAAACCGATAACCGAAAATGCCGAAAAAATGGCCGCCATACCCGCCACAGCAAATACCCACCATTGTATATCCATGCGGTATGCAAAGCCTTGCAACCATTTTTTCATTACATACCATGCAACCGGCGAAGCAACAAGCAATGCTATGAACACCAGTTTCATAAAATCAAACGACAGCATTTTAACTATTGCCGCAACGCTTGCACCTAATACCCTACGTATCCCGATCTCTTTTGTGCGTTGTTCTGCCGCATAGGCTGACAGACCGAAAAGTCCAAGGCAAGCTATTATAATAGCAAGAGAGGTGAATATAACGAATATGTGCCCCATGCGCTGTTCAGCCCTGTAGGTTGCCTCAAAATCTGCGTTCATAAAAGAATAACTAAACTGCCTTGACGGTGCCAGCTCCTTCCATTTATTTTTGATCTGTGACATTAGCGCCGGCAGGTTGGCCGCCTGTAACCGTATAGCTAAACTTCCGCTATCATAATCAAGCGACATTACCACAGGCGAAATATTTTGGCGCATGGACTCGAAATTAAAATCTTTAACCACGCCTATTATGTGATATGGCTTTCCAAATTCATTATTTTTATAAAGTGTTTTATTGATTGGGTCTGTAAATCCTAAAAACCGGGCTGCCGTTTCGTTAATAATTAACGCGTCAGAATCTGTGGGCATCTCTACAGAAAAGGCACGGCCCTTTACTATTTGCATACCTAAAGTTTTTATGTAGTCCTCATCAACACGCCATGTTTGCGGAAAAATGCTCTTTTTCGGGTCTTTTGTTGCATCCTTACAAAATAACGCAGTATTACGATTATTTGTAGTAGGGAGAAAACCCGTGAGCGTTACCTGCTCAACTCCGGATAGCTGTTTAACTTGCTGTTTGAATGTTTTAGCCTTTCCTCCCAGCGCAAAGGCATCATGTATCACCAGCACCTGATCACGATTATAACCCAGGTCGCGGTTTTGGATGTATTGGATTTGCCTGTAAATTACCAGCGTACCTGCTATTAAAAAAATAGATATGGCAAATTGGAAAACCACCAATGTACTGCGTAATTTACCCCCTTTAAAACCATTTGCCAGTTTACCTTTAAGTACATTAACCGGGTTAAAAGATGATAAAAAGAAGGCGGGATAAATTCCGGCTAAGCAGCCAATAATCAACACAGAGATTAACAACACCGGTATGATCCATACAAGCGCGGGGCCGTTGATGACCATGTTTTTTGATGCTATGTTATTAAAAACAGGCAACATAGCTATAGCTACACAAAAGCCTATAATTGTAGCAATAAAGGTTACCAAAACCGATTCTGTTAAAAACTGACCGATCAAAAATTTACGCGTTGAGCCTAACACTTTACGTACGCCAACCTCGCGGGCGCGATTGGATGAACGCGCCGTAGACAAATTAATGAAGTTTACACAAGCTATAATTAATATAAAAATGGCGATAGCCAGGAAAATGTAAATATATTCTGCCGTACCGTTAGGGCTCAGTTCGCCCGTCATGTTTGAATGCAGGTGAATGCTTGTTAGCGCTGATAAATTTAGCCTGAAATAGCTGCCTTTTTTTTCAAACTGCTCATAGTCCATTCCAACGGCTTTTTTAATTTCTTCGCCGCTGTATTTACGCAAAAGCAGCGGGAAACTTGCTTCCAGTTCTTTAGGATCGGCTCCTTCGCGCATTAATACATAGGTATTGTAATTGCTTTGCAGCCAGCTTGTAGCATTGCTGTCTTTCCAACCGGCCATAGCAATTATAAAATCAGCCCTGAAATGCGATTGTTTAGGCATATCAGCAATTACACCTGTTACTTTTAAAATGCCATAGTTTGGCACCGTAAGCGTTCGGCCAATAACATTTAAATTATTAAAATACTTTATTGCCAAAGATCTTGATACAACAACGGTATTAGGTTGCATTAAAGCAGATACCTTGTCGCCCAGAATTAAAGGCATGGTAAAAACATCAAAAATAGATGGATCGGCAAAAAGGCCGTTATTTTCAATTATATTCTCATCGCCTTTTGTTATTGTTATACTGCTCTTTAAAAGCCTGACTGAGTTTTCTACCTGCGGATAATCTCGCAATAAGGTTTTAGCGAGTGGCGCCATTGCCACCGCATAATCTACCGCGTTATCGCCAAGTTTCAATTGTTCGTTTACGCGGTATATGCGGTTAGCTTTGTGGTTAAAGCGGTCATAGCTAAGTTCATCAACTACGTAAAATATTATCAGCAGCGTAGCCGCCAGGCCCAAAGCCAGGCCCCCAATGTTTATGGCTGTAAAACCTTTGTTTTTTAACAGAGAGCGCCAGGCTATTTTGATGTAGTTTTTTATCATGATGATTTAGGTTTGCTTATTCACTTTTTAAACTTTTAACCGGATTGGCCCACGCCGCCCGTACGGCCTGCCAGCTAACGGTAAGTAGGCAAAGCACAATACTGATAGCCATAGTGATTAAAAACACCCATATGCTTATTGAGGTATGGTAAGTGTATTTACTAAGCCACTTATCAATATTATACCAACTTATGGCTGCACCTATCGCAAACGAAATAAGCACCAGCTTGATAAACTCCTGCGATAACTTTAACCACAATTGCGCAGTATTAGCACCCAGAACCTTGCGAATGCCTATTTCTTTACGGCGCTGCTCTGCCGAGAATGATGCAAGGCCAAACAAACCCAGGCAGGATATAACAATGGCCAAACCTGTAAAACAGGTAGCCATAGTACCCAGCAATTTCTCTGTTTTAAATTTGCTGGCAAAGTTGTCATCAGTAAATTTATACTCAAACGTATACTCCGGATTGTATTTTTTGTAGATGGACGTTAGTATTGCCAAACTTTGGGATGCAGGCTTAGCGGGGTTAAGCTTTAAGCCAATGCCGCCGGTCCAATCTTTCATGTAGCCAATAATGGCGGGCTTTACAGGTTCATACGGCGAACCCCAAATAAAATTCTTTACCACTCCTATTACTGTACGATTGTCGCCCTGCCACCTGATTTGTGCACCAATGGGGTTTTTAAGTCGCATTAGTTTTACGGCAGCCTCGTTCATAATAAGGCCCGATGAATCTGCCGCGCGGCTCATATCGTAATCACGACCTTTTACCAGCTCAAGGCCATAGGTACTTATAAAATGATACGTTACTGCTATCTGGTCAATAGGGATCTTCTCTTCTCCGGGGCGCTGGCCCGGCCAGTAAATGCCCCATGAGCTGCTGCCGTTGTTAGTTATGCTGCCTGATGTTAAAGCACCATCAACAATTGCCCCAGCACTGATTGCATCCCGGCGAAAATCTTCAAAGCGGGTAACCAGTTCGCCCTCTACATCCATCTCAAGCACCCCTTTATTATCATAACCTAAAGGCCTGTCTTTAATATAATTTATCTGTTTATAAATAAAAAGACTGGATAGTATAAGGCATATGGCAAAGGTAAACTGCATAACAACAAGCACCTGGCGCGGCCTTACTGTGGTTTTGGTGGTTATTAATTGCCCTTTTAAAACCTTTATGGGTTTGAAGGAGGAAAGAAACAATGCTGGGTAGCTGCCTGCAACAAAACCGGTAAACAGGGTTACACCCAGCGCGGCCACCCAAGCCCATGCGTTGTTGTAAGGCAGATCAATAGGTGTGCCGGTTATGTTTCTGAATACGGGCAATAACAACACCATAACCAATATAGAAAGCAAGAACGCTATAAACGCCATTAGCATTGATTCGCCCAAAAACTGTTGCACTATTGACCAACGGTGGGCACCTATAGCCTTGCGTACGCCAACCTCGCGGGCGCGGTGCTCTGAACGGGCCGTAGACAGATTCATGAAATTGATGCAGGCGATCAATAAAACACCAATAGCCAGGTAAAGGAACAGGCGGACGTATTCAATAGCACCGCCGGTATTTACGCCGTTTTTAAATTCGCCATGTAAGTGCAGTTGCGGCCACGAATATAAAAACATCACGTTCTCTTGGTTATTCGGGTCATAACGTTTAATGATGTCTTTAAATTTTTTATTTACTACAACTGCTGATACACCTGGTTTAAGCAGCGCAAAAGTAGAGAAGGAATAGTTACCCCACCCCGACGTTTTTATCCAGGGTTGGTGGGCCACTTCTGCCTCCCAGGGAATGAGTGCCTGAAAAGTGAAGCTAGAGTTCTTGGGATGATCTTTTATGATGGCGGCAACGCGCATAGCAAACCTGTTATGCCTGAAACGAATGGTTTGCCCTATGGCATTGGCATTGCCAAATAAAGCTTTAGCGCCCGATTGCGTAAGAATGATAGACGATACATCGGCCAGCGCCTTACGTTTATCGCCCTTTATAAACTCAAATGTAAATATGTCCAATATAGCGGGGTCTGCCGCCATGGTAACAACTTTTACATTGATATCGCCATATCCGGCTAAAATATCATAGGTACCATTAGTACGCGCTACCCGCTCTATTTCGGGGTAATCTTTTTGCATGGCGGGGGCAAGCGGTACAGGTGTAGCACCCGATGTATAAACCTCACCCTCGCCGGGTTGATTTCTTAATACTTTAAAAATGCGGTCGGCGTTAGTATGTACATCGTTATAAGTAAATTCGCTGTAAACGTATAATAGCAACAGAAAGCTAACCGCCATGCCAATGGCAAGGCCACCAATATTTATAGTGCTGTATAATTTATTTTTAAGCACATTGCGGAAGGCTATTTTAAAGTAATTCTTTAGCATATGTCACCTTTTTTGCTGTTTACTATTAAAATACCGTACCAAACTGCAATTTGTTTATTTACAGTCAATTACAAACATAGCACTTAAAACCTGCGTTCACAATTGCAACAGTGATTGTTCGGTTTCGATACAGTCTATTCGTTCCGCAGACTCTTCACCGGATTGGCCATTGCGGCTTTAACGGCTTGATAACTTACTGTTATAAAAGCTATCAGCACAGCCAGCCCAGCAGCTATTACAAAAAGCCACCATTGTATTTCAATGCGGTAGGCAAAGCCTTGCAGCCATTTGCTCATTATCCACCAGGCTATAGGCGAGGCAACCACAACAGATATCAGTATTAGTTTTATAAAATCTTTAGATAACATGGCTGTTATGCCTACAACGCTTGCGCCTAACACTTTGCGTATGCCTATCTCTTTGGTGCGCTGTACGGCAATTAATGATATCAACCCTAAAATACCCAAACAGCTAATGGCTATGGCAACTACAGCGCTGGTTGTTATCAGCTTATTCATTAGGTCCTCTTTTTTATAAAAATCGGCCAGTTGCTCATCCAGAAAACGGTATTGAAAAACATGGTCGGGGTAAACCCCTTCCCAGGCTTTTTTGATGCGTTGAATAGCAGCTGAAGGGTTGCCGGGACCGATCTTTACACCCGCGTATTGATATTCTTTTCTGAACGGCGTAATATATTCCGGAGCGATAGGAACATACAATGATTTGGCATGGAAATCCTTAACAACACCTACAATAATACCGGGCTTATCAGATAAGTTACCGGCCGTAAACTTTCTGCCCAGTACCCGCTGCGCATCTTTAACGCCCAACTGATGCATCATTGTTTCGTTGATGAGGTACTCGCGGGCATCATCGCTCTCCTTAAAATTACGCCCGGCGGCCAATCTTAAACCAAATGTCTTAACATAGTTTGCGTCGCCGGTAATTTCGTGGCCAACAAACTTTTCCCAATCACGGGTATCATATTTTACAGAGCCGCCTCGGCCGGATGTTGAAGACGGCGCCATATAACAAAACGACACATTTTTTATAACCGGATTGGCCAGCAACTGGTTGCGCAGATAATCTGTTTTGCCTTTAGCATTGTTGGGAACAGGCAGCATTACTGTAGCATTGGTATCAAAGCCAAGATCTGTTGTTTTGAGATACCTAACCTGCATTGTAATTAATATAGTACTGACTATGAGTACCTGTGCTATTACATTTTGAATAACAATGAGCCCTTTGCGTGTAAAAGCGCCTGATTGCGTCTGGCCGTCTATCTGATTCTTTAACGCGTTCACCGGTTTAAAGCGGCTTAATATCAACGCGGGATAAGTGCCCGCGGCAGGTATCACCAACATTAATATCAGCACAATAAAAATGGCCAGCTTATAGTCTGTAAAAAGGTTGAAGTTAAGCTGTGTTTGCAGCCAGTTATTTAGCGTTGGCGCAGCTACTACTACCATAGCAAAAGCCAGCAACACTGCAAAAATTACTATGTAAGCGGTTTCGCAAATAAACTGTATAAATATTGCACGTGGCGAACTGCCCAAAACTTTGCGCGTGCCTATCTCTTTGGCCCTTTTAAAGCTTTGTGCTGTGGCCATGTTGATAAAATTAACGCATGCAATAACAATAAGCAGCAAGCCAATTATACCGAGTGTAGTTAGCAGCGACGGTTGTATAACCCCGGCAAAGCGCCCATCAAAATGCATATCGCTTAGGGGCAGCAGCATAAATTTAAATGCTTTTTCAATATCGGCGCCAAGCGCCTTCGCTTTCATTTTGGCAATGTCGCGCTCAATTAATTCGGGGGCAACCCCATCCTGTAAAGTAAGAAATACCGAGTTTGTGGTATTAATGAATGACCATTGCTGCTCTATTGATGCTGCATACTCCGGTGTAATGTTTTTTAAACTGGATAAGGATAAAAATATATCCGATTTAAGATCCGTATTAGCCGGATGATCTGCCACCACCCCTGTTACTGTAAAAGTGTTCTTGCTATCAACGCGGATAGTTTTACCGATAACATTCTGACTGCCAAAAAATTTTTGCGCTAAGCTGTGGCTTAACACAACAGTGTTGGGTTGCACAAGTGCTGTGTTACTATCGCCCTGTTCCCATTGGTAATCAAACATTTTAAAATAGCGACCATCGGTTAAGCCGATATTTTCATGTTCGGCAAATTTTTTCTTATCGCCGTTTTGGTCTGTTACAACGTTTATATCGTGCATCCGTAATAAAATGCCGATGTCCTTAACACGCGGATCGCTGGCTTTCAGGTCGCGTGCAAGGGCAAGCGGCGCGCCCTGATCATACATAGGCACGCCATCATCAAAAGTAATTGAGTGCACAACTCTGTATATGTTTTTTGCCTGATGATGATAAGCATCAAAGCTTAAATGATACGTAATAAATAAAAACAGAATGATGCTGCAACTAATGCTCAGCGCCAAACCAAACACATTGATGGACGTGTAAAATTTATGCTTACTTAAGTTACGCAAGGCAATTTTTATATAACTCTTAAACATAGTTCTTAGTTCATGGTATCCATCTTGACTCGTGTTTCTTGACTCTTGCTTCTCACCTATAACTTACTCGCTCCTTAAACTTTTAACGGGATTGGCCATAGCGGCAGTAATGGTTTTAAAACTTAGTGTTACCAGCGCAATAAATATCATTAAAATACCACTTAACGCAAATACCCACCAGTTAATGTCTATATGGTAAGCGTAGTTTTGCAACCACTTATGCACACCCCACCATGCTATTGGCGTAGCTATGGCAAAAGACAGTAATACGAGTTTGATAAGATCGCTAGACAGTATAGTTACTATGTTTGCTATTGATGCCCCCAACACTTTGCGTATGCCTATCTCTTTTGTACGCGTATTGGTTGTGTATATAACCAGGCCTAGTAAACCCATACAGCTTATTGCAATAGCAAGGCCCGTGGCCCACTTAAGCAATATAGCTATATGCTGCTCCTGTTGATAAAAACGCGCTATTGTCTCATCGTAAAACCTTGGGTCAAACTCCTCCGCCGGATACAGCTTTTTGTAGATGCGGCCTATTTGCGCTATGGTTTGTTTCCAGGTTGCGCCTTTGGGCGTTTGCGGCACTAATGCTAAATGTATGTCAAAAGCATCAACAGCAGAAACGCTAAAAGCCAGCGGCTTTATGGGTTGCCGTAATGATTGTTGATGAAAATCGGCCATTACGCCACTTATTGGTAAATTTAAATTACTCCATTGCAGCGTATGGCCAACCGCGTCAGTAGCCTTTTTAAAGCCCAATATGTGCGCGTAGGTCTCGTTAATGATAAGCTCACGCGTGGTGTCGCTTTGCAGCATATTTTTACCCGCAAGCAACTTTATATGGTAAAGTTTAAGGTAACTGGTGTCGCCTGTTTTTAATTGTACATCGGTTTGTACTTCCTTTTTCCCATCGCGGTATATCATTTGACTGGATGAGGTTCCGCCCGAAGCAGGTGCCGTACTGCCAATAGCGGTACGTTCTATACCGGGCAGCCTTTTTATTTCATTGAGCAAGACACGGCGGCGATTAATATCGTCGCGCTGCGACCACGGCGTAGAAAAATTAACAATAGCCTCTTTTTTAAAACCCAGATCGGCGTTGGCGGCAAAACTAATTTGCCTTGCAACCATAAAGGTTCCCATAACAAATACCTGCGCTATCAGAAACTGAAATACTGTTAACCCCCTGCGTAGCCATACTTTGCGGGTTTGCCCGGTGTTTGCATAGCCATGGTCTTTTAAAACAAGCACTGGCTTATAGCCAGATTGTACCAACGCCGGATACCAGCCCGATAACAAGCTTACCACCACAACCAACAGCACCAAAAACACCAACAGGTGTGGTTGCCCTAAAGGATCAAAACGAACACCTTCTGATATCAGATCAGCGAATATTTTTAGGGCAACGGGCACAAACGCCACGGCTATTACAGTAGCTACAATGGTTATTAATGCGGCTTCACTTAAAAACTGGGCCATCAGCTGCCCGCGCGAACTTCCGAGTGTTTTGCGTATACCGATCTCTTTTGCGCGTTGCGAGGCGTGGGCGGTTGAAAGGTTGACAAAGTTGATGCACCCCAACAAAAGCAGAAAAGCGCCTATTGCTAACAAGCCGTATAAAATAGAGCGGTTGGCTGTTTTATAGGTAAAATTATTGTAATCGGCATTAAAATGTAAATCGCTCAGGGGCTGCAGTACAAACGATGAGCGAAATCCTTTTCTTTTCTCAATGTGTTTATCGTTGATCTTAACTAACTGATCTGTTACCTGTGAAGGAGTGGTGCCGCGTGCCAGTTTAATGAATAACTGACACGAACCATTCGTCATTCCCCAATTACCCCAACTGTAGCCGGTTTTCAGAACACTATTGCTTATTGTTGCCAGCGAAATAAAATCTTTAAATATAAAGTCGGTATTTTCTGTTTGATCGGCAACTATACCGCTAACTGTTGTAGTTACAGAATCGTTATAAACTACTTGCTTACCTACTATCTGCTGTATATCAACACCAGGAAAGTATACTGCTGCCCGCTTTTGCGTAAGTACTACTTTGTTGGGGTATTTTACTGAATTGCCGGCCGAACCTGCCAACCATTTGTAGCCTATGATTTTGAAATAGTTCTCATCAGCAAAAATTATATCAGATTGATTCCTTAGCTCCAAAGGAGCGGCCTTGCCTGTTGCGGGTATCTTAATACGCACATCATAACCATAGATCTGAATTGGAGCTATAGCGCTGATACCTGTTCCCTGCGCCTTTAAGGTTGGGCCTACCGGCTGGGGTATACCAGAATTATAATAAGAAACATCTGAGTAGTGCAGATCAGATACAACACGGTAAATGCGGTCATTATCCTGTTCAAATTTATCAAACGCAAGATCATGTTGCACAACCAGGTATATTACCACGGCTGCGCTTATACCAACTGAAAGGCCCGCTATATTTATCAGCGTGAAAACCTTGTACCGTGCCAGGCTTCGCCAGGCAGTTTTCAAATAGTTCTTTATCATAGTTCGTGGTTCATGGTTGATAGCTCATGGTATCCGTCTTGATCTTGATTATTACTTCTTATTTACTCGCTCCTTAAACTTTTAACAGGGTTAACCAACGCCGCTTTTATTGATTGGAAACTGATGGTTGATACCGCTATAAAAATTATTGCACCACCAGACATGGCGAACAACCACCACGGCACAGTTACGCGGTAAACAAAGCTTTGAAGCCAGTTATTGGTAATCAGCCACGCAATTGGCGAGGCTATTAAAAAAGAGATAATTATGAGTTGCAGAAACTCAGCCGATAGCAACCCGAACAACGAGCCTACGCTGGCACCCAAAACTTTTCTGATGCCTATTTCTTTTATACGCTGCTCGGCAACAAAAACCGAAAGGCCCAGTAAACCCATACACGAAATAAAAATGGCCAGTGCCGCGCTGTATTTGGACAGGGCACTTACCATTTGTTCGCTTTTATATAGTTTATTGTACTCCTGATCGGCAAATGTATAGCTGAATGTAAAATTGGGATTGAGCGTTTTAGATAAACTTTGTAAAGCTGCAATCGCCTCGCGTGTTTTGCCGGGGCCAATGCGCACCAAAATGGTTCCCCACTTCAGGTTGTCGGGCAGGCGTATAATTAGGGGCTCTATAGCCTGATGCATAGAGTTAAAATGGAAATCTTTTAATACACCAACTATCTTACCTTCTTTGCCTTTAAACCAAAGGGGCATTCCAACCGCATTTGTATAACTTATTTTTTTCGCCGCTGCTTCGTTCACTAAAAAGTTAGCAGAATCGGCAAAATTTTTAGATAGATCTCGCCCGGCGCTTAACTCAAGTTTCATGGTCTTTACAAAATCGTAGTCAACCACAGCATCGTTAACAGAAATGTCTGTTCCTTCTTCTTTGCCTATCCAAGCAAAATTACCTGTAGAATGCCCTATTACAGTAGGCGACTCCTTCATTTTTGTGATACCCTGAACGCCTGCTATTTTTTCTGCTTCGTGTTTAAACAGCGGATAGTTTTTTATCAGATCGCCTTCAAACGGAATGTAAACAAGGTTCTCTCGGTCATATCCCAAATTTTTTGACTGTACATATTGCATTTGCCGGTAGATAACTACCGTACCTATCAGTAAGATTATTGTTAGCGCAAACTGAAATACAACTAACCCTTTCCTTAAATAGGTTGAGCTGCTGCTAAATGTAAGTTTACCCTTTAACGTACGTATAGGACTAAGTGATGCCATAAAAAAGGCCGGATAACAACCGGCTACAAGTGTCGTTGTTACAAATATGCCCGATAAGATCAACCAAAAACCAGCGCTTAAAAATGGAATGGCCAACTGTTTTGCAGTCAGCGCATTAAATGCAGGCAAAAATACAACCATTAACGCAATGGCAAAGCCCACCGCAATTAAGGTGAGCAACATAGCCTCAGCTAAAAATTGAGCTATCAAAGTTGATTTGCCCGCGCCAATAACCTTCCGCACCCCAACCTCTTTAGCGCGTTTTGTTGAGCGTGCAGTTGCCAGATTTATAAAGTTGATGCAGGCTATCAACAAAATAAAGGCGGCTACTACACCAAAAAGTCGTACATATTCTATACGCCCACCGTCAATCTCGCCGTTTTTAAAGTTAGCATTCAGGTATCTCTCGGTAAATGGCTGAAGCACCAACTGCGTGTTTGCCTCAGGCGTGTACCGGCGAATAAAGTTCTTTATTTTGCTGTTTACTTTATCCGGATCGGCATTTTCGTTTAACTGTACAAATGTTGCCGGGCTTGCGCTCTTCCAGTTATTGGCCCACGATGCGTTATCGGTGACAAAGGCGGTCCAGCTTCTTAAAAAATCAAATTGTTGGGATGAATTGGTGGGCACGTTTTCAAAAACGGCAGTAACCTGCAAATTTTCGTTATTTTCATAACGCAGGGTTTTTCCCATTGCCTTTTCGGCCGAGCCAAAAAAAATTTCTGCCATTTTACGCGAAATGGCAATGTCTTTCGGACCACTTAATGCATGCTCGATGTTGCCTTGCAACAGCTTGTAACTAAACATCCTGAAAAAGTCGGCACCGGCATAAGTTCCATCTTGCTTTATTACTTTTTTATTCACCTCAAATGTACGGGGGAAACTTTGCTCCATACCCGCAGCATACTTAATGTCAGGAATATTTTTTTTCAGCTCACTAGCCAGTAAACCCTGAGTAAGGTATGAGGCATCAACTTTACCCTGGTTGGTTTGGCGCTCATATACCTGGTACAAGTGCTTGCCATTGGCATGAAAATCATCAACACTGCGCTCGTCCTGAATCCAAAGCATTATCATTAAAGTACAGGCCAATCCAACCGAAAGCCCCACTATATTAATAAGCGCGTTTACCTTATGCTTGATAATATTACGCCAGGCAATTTTTATATGGTTCTTTATCATGGCTCGTAGTTCATGGTTGATAATTCATGGTGTCGGTCTTAACTCTTGTTTCTTGGCTCTTGCTTCCTATTTACTCGCTCCTTAAACTTTTAACCGGGTTTGCCAGCGCTGCTTTTATTGATTGAAAACTAATGGTAATAAAGGCTATCAGCATAGCTACCGCACCGGCAAGTAAAAACACCGTATAATTAATGGCTATCTGGTAAGCAAAGTTCTGTAGCCATTTATGCATGCAATAGTAGCCAATGGGCACGGCTATTATAGTGGCAATTAATACCGGTTTAAGCATGTCTTTTGACAGCAGTATTAAAATGTTTTGTACCGATGAACCCAACACCTTACGAACGCCTATCTCTTTGGTGCGTTTGGCCGCAGTAAATGATGCCAGGCCAAATAAACCCAAACAGGCTACAAAAATGGCCAGGCCTGCAAAAATGCTTAATATGGTTTGCTGGCGCAGATCTGTGCGGTAGGCCGTATCAAAGCGTTGGTCAAGGATGGTATACTCAAAGGGATATACCGGTGCCACGGCTTTATAAACCGATTCAACCGTGGCTATGCCCGCTTTTAACCCGCCCGGCTTTAGCTTAACCAATATCACCCTCCAATCTTCGCCGGGCGATATTACCAGGGGTTCAATGCTCTCTTTTAAGGTAAGGAAGTTAAAATCCTCTATCACGCCAACTACCTGCCTGCGCAGGCTATCGCGGCCTACATTATGTATCCATTTGCCAATGGCCTGTATGGGCGTAAAACCCAACCGTTGTGCAGCTGTGCGGTTAATCAGAACAGCCCCTGCAGAATCTGTACCGAATTGGGCAGAAAGATCACGCCCGGCAATTATTTTAAGGCCCAATAGTTTTGTATGATCAAAATCGGCAAATTCTGTTCGCGATTTTAAGCTTTCGTGCTGGGCCTCTGCCTCAAAAATATGAATATCATGAAAACCACCCGGCTCACCAGACATCAGGGATACCGCTTCTACATTGCTGTTAGCTAAAAGCTGGCTTTTAAAAGCTTTACTATGATCATAAATATCATTGTTATCAATTTTTATAACAAGCGTTTGTTCCTTATCATAGCCAAGGGATTTTTCTTTCATGTATTTCATTTGGCGGGTCATAACAATGGTGCCAATAATCAAAAACACAGAAATACTGAACTGCACCACCACCAACGTTTGCCTTAATAATGTGCCGCCTTTGCCTAATCTAAGCTTACCTTTTAGTGCCTGTATAGGCGAGAATGCCGACAGAAAAAACGCCGGGTAGCTGCCCGCTAAAAACCCTACCACCACCACAACGCTTAACAAAAACAGATATATGGGCCATGAGCCCCAAGGTGAAGAGAGCGTGTAGCCTAATACATCATTATAATAAGGCATCAGTATAAAAAGCAAACCAATAGACAAGATGCAGGCAATTACGGCTAGTAAAACTGATTCGCCTATAAACTGTAGGATAAGGTGATTGCGCAAGGCACCAAGCACTTTACGTAAACCCACTTCTTTGGAGCGATCTACCGCCCGGATGGTTGACAGGTTCATGAAATTAATGCAGGCTATCAGCATTATCAATATGGCAACGGAAATAAAAATATATACCACGGCTTTTTCGCCATGCCTAACGTTGTCAAAGGCTGAGCTCGGCTCAAAATAAACATCGGCCAATGGTGTAAGAGACAGGTTGAACTTTGCACCAAAGCGCTCCATGTCCTGGCCCATATACTTCTTCATAAAACCCGGAAACTGCTGCTCCAGCCTTGCTTTATTGGCGTGCTCATTCAATTCTACATAAATAAACATGCTGTTGTTCATCCAGCGTTTAAACCAATCGTAGTTAACCAGGTTAGCAATAGGCACAAAAATATCAAAGTCTAAATGGGTGTTTGATTGCAGATCTTTTGCTACCCCTGTTACTTTGCGCTGTAACTCTTTATCAAAAGTTATAACCTTGCCCATGGCGTTTTCCACGCTTCCAAAATATTTTTTTGCAACGCTTTCGGCAAGCACAACGCTATTGGGGTCTTTCAATGCATTTGAGGCATCGCCTTTTAAAAGTTGATAGGAGAAAAGCTGAAAGAAACCGGCATCTACCGAGCATGCCCTTTTTTCGTTAAAAGCTTTATTATCATAAGTTACCAAAAAGTTCTCAGGCCTAACTCTTACAGCGGCTTTAATGTCATCACCAAAATCATTTAACAAAGCAGGCGCATACGGCCCTGAAAGATAAGGCACGCTTGGTTTGGTGGGATCAAACTGTCGCATAACCCGGTAAATATTCTTTCCTTTTGTGTGGAACTTATCTACGCTGAATTCATTGGTGATGTACAGAAATATCATCAGGCATACCGTAACGCCTATAGTAAGCCCAAGGATATGAATGAGCGAGAAAGCCTTATGCTTATAAAGGTTTCGCCACGCAATTTTTAAATAATTCTTGATCATATTTAAGCCCCTTTCGTATATCCACCACCAATTGGCAGAGAGAAATTTTAATTGTTATATTTTCAATACGGAAATACAGCAGCAAAGCTGCCAATTTTGGCTACCCACTCCCGTTACTCGCTTCTTAAGCTTTTTACCGGGCTAGCCAGCGCGGCACTTACCGCCTTGTAGCCAACTGTAAGCCATGCCACCACCAGCGACGAGAACACCGCCAGCATAAATATCCCTGCCGACAGCGGTATCCTGAAGACGAAGTTTTGTAACCAGCTATTCATCAAATAATAAGCAACCGGCGTAGCTATCAGGAAGGAAATGGTTATCAGCAACATAAATTCTTTGGAAAACATAAAAACAATGCGGCTTACAGATGCGCCTAAAACTTTACGCACACCCACTTCCTTAGTGCGCTGCACTACCATAAAAGATACTAAGCCGTATAAACCCAGGCACGAAATGAATATGGCAATGCCAGCAAATATTTTATAGATAAGCGCCATCTGATTTTCCTGTCTGTAAAAATCTGCAATGTTCTCATCAAGAAAATAGCCATTATAAGCGTATTCGGCATACGTTCTTTCCCATTTGCTTTGCAGTAGTGCTACGGTGGGCTTCAAATCGGCGGTATTTAATTTAACACCTACAACGCCTTGCTGCTTTTTATTTTCCAGGATAACAATTGGCCTTACGGCCTCACGAAGCGAGTTTGTTTTAAAATCTTCAACAACACCCACCACCTGTAGCCATCTTCCGCCTCCCAGGCGAACAGTTTTACCTATTATGCTATTCGCGCTTTTTAAGCCTAGTTTTTTTACGAAAGTCTCATTCACTACTATTTTACCTGTGCTGTCATTCTGCGGATAAGGTTCCCCGGCTTTAAAACGAAGGCCAAAGGTTTTAAAGTAATCGGCATCAGCAAACTTCAGGCTGGTTTGGTAGTTCTTGTCTACCGTTGAGTTATCATAGTAAAAATTAGTTGACCAGTTGTTTTCTGAAGATGGCTGATCTGACATAAATGTTACCGATTGAACATTTGGATTTTGCAGTAGCTCCTGCTTAAAGCTTGCCGACTTTTGCAAACTGATGCTATCTGTGCTGCCAGGGATAATGAGCACCGCGCTTTTGTTAAAACCCAGATCGGCCGAGTTAACGTAGTTCATTTGCTTAACAGCTACTATGGTGCCTATTATTAACAGCTGCGATATTGCAAACTGCGTAACTACCAACGCACGGCGTAACGGCACACCGCCTATTGATGCTGCCGTAATTTTGTTTTTTAGCGCCAAAACGGGCCTGAAACCTGAAACAACAAGTGCGGGATAGATACCCGATACCAACACAACTACAAATATAATTGCCGCCAAAAACGCAGCCGAACCCCACGTAAATAGCCGTATATCATCAGGCACGCTGGCAATGTTCTTTAAATATGGCAACGCCAGGCAGGCCAAGCCAATAGCCATAATAAGCGAGCAAATTACAATAAGCCCGGTTTCGCCTAATGATTGTTTTATGAGTTGTGCCCGGCTGCTGCCCAGCACTTTACGTATTCCTACCTCTTTAGAGCGGCCAACAGATTGGGCTGTAGATAAATTAATAAAATTGATAGATGCCATTAAAATAATGAGCGTTGCTATAAGCGCAAGTGTGCGTATGGTGGCCTTGTTGGTAATATGATCGCCAAGGTTATTACCAAAACGAGTATCAGAGTGCATATCAGCAAAAGGTTGCAAAAAGTGCGTTAAGTTTGAAGCCTTTTTTTTGCTGTAGTGTTTACTGCCGAATACTTTTAGCCTGGCATTCATGGCCTGTAAAGATGTGCCGGCAGGCGGCATAATAAATACCTGGTGATTGCTGCTGTTGCTTCCCCAGGAGTCTTCCATGTAATAAGCTTCAAGATTGGGCTTAAGGCTTGTATATGATGCCATTACCTTTAATGGCAGATCGCTGTTAGAGGGCGCGTCCTCAATTATCGCGGCTACTTTAAGCGTAATCAGGTTGTCCATTTTGATTACCCGGCCCATGGCAGTTTTCCAATCGCCAAAGTATTTTTTAGCGGTGCTTTTGTCAATCACCACATTGCCCGGATTGGCAAGCACACTGCCATCGCCTGTAAGCCATTTGTAGCTAAATATCTTAAAAAAATCAGGCTCCATAAAAAGTATGCCTATAGGCTCAACAAACTTTTTATCTAGGTTGCTATTGGCTGCAGGCACGGTTATCTGGCTGCCGTAACTGGTTGCAAGGGTGGCAATGGTAGCTTCCGGAAAATCGGCTCTTAAAGCCGGAGACATAGGTACGGGTGTGCCTACGGTGTAATTAATTCCATCGCCCCGCATCTCCTGAAGTACAACACGGTAAATATTTTTGTAATTGGGCTGAAACTTATCAAAACTCAGTTCAAAGTTTACCACTAAAAATATTAACAGGCAGGCAGCAACACCAATGGCTAGCCCCACCATGTTAATAATGGAATACGCTTTATGGCGAACCATGTTACGCCACGCTATTTTTATGTAGTTCTTTATCATACAACCTGTTTATTTCATTTATTAATTATTAGCCCCGCGCAAGGGCAGGTCAGTACTCCCGCAGCACCTTCGGACCAATCGTATTGTGTATTTACATGGCACTGTTTTACAGTGCCGCTTATTCGCTTCGTAAACTTTTAACCGGGTTTGTCAAAGCAGCTTTAATAGCTTGGAAACTAATGGTAAGTAATGTTATAGCAACTGCTGCTATAGCGGTGGCTATAAAAACCTCAGGCTCTATAGAAATTCTATATTGGTATTTTAACAGCCAACCATGTAAAAAGTAATAGGCAACCGGCGATGCCAGCAGGCAACTTATCAAGACCAACACAACAAAATCTGTTGATAGCAATAACCACACCTGCGCTATTGAAGCACCTAAAACTTTACGTATACCTATCTCTTTTGTACGCTGCTCTGCTACATAAGCCGCTAAACCAAACAAGCCAAGGCATGATATAAATATGGCCAGGGTGGCAAACACGCCCGCCAGTTTGCCTACCAATACTTCCAGGTTAAATTTTTCGGCGTAGGCATCATCGGCAAAGCGGTAGCTAAAAGGATAAGCAGGATTGTACTTATCAAATATCTGCCCTATCTTTTTTATAGAAGTTTGCACATCGGCGTTAGCTTTCAAATTGTACACAGCCACATTACCCATACTACCGTGAGAAAATATAGTTGCTTCAACCGGTATAAACGGCGAGTCCATTAAAGCGTCTTTTACTACTCCTATAACTTCAACTCCTGCTTCCGGGCCTCCATTCCATTTAATTTTTTGGCCCAAGGGTTTCTTAAGTCCCATGCGCTTTACGGCGGCTTCATTAATCAGGACTCTGCTGGTATCCTGTTGCCACGATGATGAAAAATCATGACCCTGTAGTAATTGCATACCTGAAGTTTTAAAGTAGTTATCGGATACACGCACCGTTGCTGTGTTAAGGGCCTCTTCGCCAGCATTTTTTTGCGGCCAATCAAAAACGGTTGTATGCTGATAAACATTGGTAACAGGACTACTCGCGTACGCTACATTGTTTATCAACCCGGTTTGAAGCATCTCATTTTTTAAGGCATCGTAATTTTTATTGAGATCATCGCTCATATCGCTCATAACCAAACGGTTTATATCATAACCTATCGGTCTGTTTTTAGCGTGCTGTATTTGTTGATATATAATTACCGTGCTTATAATTAAAGCTACAGAGCAGGCAAACTGAGCCACAACTAATACCTTGCGGGGCAATGATGCGGCTTTGCCTATAACCATAGTGCCTTTTAAGACCTTAACTGTGTTAAACGATGATAAATAAAAGGCGGGCCTGCTGCCGGCCAATAAGCCGGTAAATAAAACGTAGCTGGCCATAACAACCCAAAACATGGGGTTGGTGTAAGGCACACTAATACTTTTACCGGTAAGTTGGTTAAATGAAGGCAATGCTAACTGTACCATAATAACAGCCAGACAAAAAGACAGGATTGCCACCAATACAGACTCAGTTAAAAACTGAAATACCAGTTCGCGCTTAAGCGAGCCCATGGCTTTACGAACCCCAACTTCGCGCGCACGTTTTTCTGATCGCGCGGTTGATAAATTCATAAAATTAATGCAGGCTATTAATAACACCAACACACCTATAATGCTAAACATGCGCACATAATCTATAAAACCACCTACAGGTACACCATTTTCGTATTCAGAGTACAGATGCCAGTCTTTTATGGGCTGCATAATAACTTCGGGCTTAGCCGGACGCATTACTTCAGCATGATTATAAACAACAGGTTTTATTTTGGCAGCTACCTGCGCGTAGGTAGCGCCGGGTTTAAGCATCGCATATACTTTGTAAGATTTATTACCCCAGTTACTGCGGGCGCTTTTTTCCCAGTAGGGCGTGTGCTCATTATAACTAAACGGTAACAGATAATTAAATTGCAATGATGAGTTTTCGGGTAGGTCTTTAAGCACCCCTGCAACTTTCACATTATTTAAATTATCTATTTTAACAATTTTTCCTATCGGATCAGCGTCGTTAAATAATGCTTTGGCGGTAGATGCTGTTAAAACTATTGATAGTGGATCTTTAAAAACATCATTTCCGTTGCCCTTAATTAAAGGGAATTGAAACATTTTTAAAAAATGAGGACCAACTGTAGATCCATCTATATATAATTTCTTGTCGCCTACCACGAGTCCGCGTGTACCGCTCCAGGTAGCTTCGGCAACGTATTCAAATTCGGGGTAGTCCTGCCTTAATACATCTGCCAGTGGCAATGCTAAAGCGTTTTGGGTAAATGTACCCGCATGCTGGCTGGTTAGGTTCATTTTAACCTGATATAACCTGTCAGCATTGGGCAAAAATCTATCGTATGAATATTCGTTAAATACCCACAAGCCAATTAACAACGCAACGGCCATCCCAACAGCCAGGCCAGCAATATTAATCGCGCTGTACCCTTTATTTTTTAAAAAGTTTCGCCAGGCTACTTTTATATAGTTCTTTATCATGATGCCTTTAAGTTGTCAAGTACGCTTGCCTTAAATCATTATATTCTCCATTACCGTTTGCCCATCTAACAGGCGGATAATGCGGTGGCTGTAACGCGCGTCGTGCTCTGAGTGGGTAACCATTATAATAGTGGTTCCCTGTTCGTTCAGATCTGTAAGCAGTTCCATAACCTCATTACCGTTGCTGCTGTCCAGGTTACCTGTGGGCTCATCTGCCAATATTATTTTGGGGTTATTTACTACAGCGCGCGCCACGGCTACACGTTGCTGTTGCCCCCCCGAAAGCTGCTGCGGATAATGGTTGCGGCGATGCATGATCTGCATTTTGTCAAGTACCTTTTCCACTCTGGCAACCCGTTCAGACGCTGGCACACCGGTGTAGATCAATGGTAGTTCCACGTTCTCAAAAACGGTCAATTCATCTATCAAATTAAAGCTCTGGAACACAAAACCGATGTTATGCTTGCGTAGGTCGGCACGCTTGCGTTCATTAAAATGCGCTACCTCTGTGCCGTTAAACAGGTAGCTGCCGCCATCAGGGTCGTCAAGCAAACCCAGTATGTTAAGCAGGGTTGATTTGCCACAGCCGGATGGGCCCATAATAGCCACAAACTCTCCTTCTTTTATATCAATAGAAAGTTTGTTAAGCGCGATAGTTTCCACCTCTTCGGTGCGGTAAAATTTTTCTAAGTCGGTTATTTTTATCATTGAGCCTCCCCAACCCCTCCTGAAGGAGGGGCTTTTTAGTTTAAGTTTTTTATATTTTATTAATTCGTTCGCTCCAACCTTATTTGCTTTAAATAGCGATGGGTTTGAAACCCACCGCTATGGTTGGCACAGCTTACTTCTGCAACACCAGTTCCTGTATGTCGCCGTAATTTTCGTAGCTTGATGTGATCACCTTGTCGCCTGGTTTAAGGCCCTGCATCACTTCATAGTATTCCGTATTCTGCCTGCCCAGCTGTATATCTATCCTGTAGGCAGTTTTGCCATTCTCGCTCATTTTAAATATCCAGTTGCCGCCTGTTTGCTGATAAAAGCCCCCTTTAGGTAGTAACACCTGTTTTGATTCATCGCTTAATGCCAGCAATATCTGCAAACTTTGTCCGCGACGGATACCCGGTGGCACATTACCAACAAACTGCATATCAACCTGAAACTTACCGTTGGCTACCTGCGTAAATACTTTTTTAATTTTAAGCGTATACTCTTTATCAGCAAAGCTGAATGTACCTGTTAAACCCGTGTACACCTGCGATATATAATGCTCATCCACGTCAACACGCACCTTAAAGCCCGATAATACATCTATCTGCCCCAGCCTTTCGCCTTTGTTTTTGCTTTGGCCTATCTCGGCATCCAATGATGTTAACTGCCCGTCAACAGGTGCACGAACGGTAAGATCGGCTACCTTTTTACGCATAAGGTTAAGCGTGGTTCGCATTTGGGTGTATTGCTCGCGGGTTTGCTGTGCCTGGTCACGGGTAAGTATGCTATCTTGTTTAAGAATACGCTTAGTAAGGTTATGGCGGTTTAACGCGTATTGGTAAGTGTTTAATGACTGCTGGTACTCCTGCGAGCCGATTGCTTTTTGATCAAATAAACGCTTATTGAGTTTATACACACGGTCGGCCTCGCGAAACGCGTTGTCAGCATCGGCCATCTGGTTAAGCTTACCTACTGTATTTTGCTCTGCGTTATTTTGCTGAATACGGATCTGCGTTTGGGCTGCATACACACTGTTTTCCTGAGTAGCCAGGCTCAACTCCAGGTCGGTATTTGATAATTTAAGTATCGGGTCGCCCTTTTTTAAATTGGCGCCATCCTCTACAAATAGCTGCTCAACACGGCCGCCCTCTAACGCGTCAAGATAAATAGTGGTAACGGGCATTACCAAGCCGTTTACCGGTATGGTTACCTGGAAAGGGCCTTTTGTTATCTCGCTTACGGTTATGCGTTCGGTATCAACGTCCAGCTTGCTTTTGCCTGATGTAAAATATATACTTGATGCTATGAGTAAAACAAGAGCGGCAATGCCGGCAATCGTTAATACACGTTTGCTATTCCACTTTTTTTGTTCAATTTTTCTGTCCACAATATTAAATATGACGATATATATGTATGCTGTTTATAAAACAACGTGCCAAGTTGCAAGTAGCTGTAAATCAAATTCATAAATAAGTAAATTTACCAAGCCACGTTCGCTTTTGCAACAGCAGGTGTTCGGTTACGATACACTTTATACACACTCTATTTTACACAAAAAATTGTTATACAGTAGCTTATATTTGTGGCTATCATGTTGCAGGACTGCATAAAATAAAATTATATTTATTAAAATTTCGGCCTTACGAGTATGTTGTTAAAAAAAGCTACTGTTTTAATTGTTGATGACGACCTTGATGTGCTTACCGCTGTTAAGTTATTGCTTAAAACCGAAGCAGCCGCAGTTATCACCGAAAAAAACCCCGAGAACCTGAACAACCTGTTACAGCGCAACACCGTTGATCTGATTTTGCTGGATATGAACTTTAACAGCGCCATTAATACCGGCAACGAAGGTTTATACTGGCTACGGAAAGTAAAGGAATGGAAGCCCGATGCCATTGTTATAATGATAACAGCTTATGGCGACATTGACCTGGCTGTACGATCATTAAAAGAAGGCGCTGCCGATTTTGTGGTAAAACCCTGGCACAATGATAAACTCACCGAGATAATAAAGGAGCTTTTAGATAAAAAAGACGGCGAAAAGACAGCGAAAAATACCCCCGCTAAAAACAATGGCACTACTACAACATTGCATGGCGAGTCTGGCGTAATGCAGGATGTGTTTTTAAAGGTCAACAAAATTGCCCCAACTGATGCCAACATTTTAATATTGGGCGAGAATGGTACAGGTAAAGATCTGATAGCGAAAGCCATTCATGAACGCTCTATGCGGGCAGGTAAACCTTTCATTAAAGTTGATGTGGGGGCACTTACCGAAACACTTTTTGAAAGCGAACTTTTTGGGCATAAAAAAGGGGCGTTCACCGATGCCCGCGAGGACAGGTCGGGGAGATTTGAGGATGCTAATGGCGGCACATTGTTTCTTGACGAAATAGGCAATATATCATTAAGGCAGCAGGCCAAGCTGCTTACTGTTTTGCAAAACCGGCAGGTTACGCGGCTTGGCAGTAACAAGCCTGTAGATATAGACATTAGGCTGATATGTGCTACCAACCTGCCCCTAAACGAGTTGGCCAGTGATGACCGTTTCCGCAAGGATTTGATCTATCGCATTAACACTGTTGAAGTTACCATGCCGCCGCTGCGCAAGCGTGGCAGTGATATTGTATTGCTGGCCAAACATTTTGCCACTACGTATGCTACCAAGTATTTGAAACCCGCGGTAAGTTTTGATGCAGGCGCGTTACAAAAGCTGAACAGCTACCATTACCCGGGCAATGTACGGGAGTTGCAATATACCATGGAGCGCGCAGTGATTATGGCCGATAGCGATGTGCTTACCGCTAATGATCTGATATTTTCTTCCATAGAAAACCCGGCACCAGAACCTGAGATGCCCGACGATATGCCACTGAGCATGGTGGAGAAAAACACCATTATGCGGGTAATTGATAAGCATAACGGCAACATTACCCGCGCTGCTAAGGAACTTGGCCTTACGCGCACCGCACTTTACCGCAGATTAAGCAAGTATGATATTTAGGGGATACGAAACGCGCCTGTTGCTGCGCGTTACACTACTGTTTTTAAGCTTGTTGGGCCTTAGCATTGTTATAGTGAAAGGCTGGTACGAAATGCTGATAATAGCAATACCCATAACTGCGGCTATACTTGCTGATATGCTGCGGTTTCAGAAAAAAGCGCACAACGAAGTTCAGCAGTTTGCAGAATCCGTTCACTACCGGGATTTTTCAAGGCATTTTGATGTAAACAGGGCCCCGGCTGATCTTAAACCATTGCGTAAGGGTTTTAACGATATCAACACCACTTTTAAAACCATAAGTCGCGAACGCGAAACACAATACCAATATCTGCAAAAAATATTGGAGCTGGTTGATACAGGCATTATATCCTATGAACAGGAAACCGGCGATATAGGCTGGGTGAACGAATCGTTTAAAAAAACATTCGGCATCCCGTATTTAAAAACCATTCAATCGCTGCAAAAACGCGACGAGGAACTTTACAACGCTGTTATAGCGCTCAAAGCAGGGGACAGTAAGGTGGTGCCCATATCGCGCAACCAGCAGGTAGTGAAAATTTTGCTTACCGCCAGCATTATGCGCAGCGACAACAAGGTTTATAAACTACTGGCCTTCCAAAACATCAGCGAAGCGCTGGACGAAACCGAATCAAAAGCCTGGCAAAAGCTGTTGAATGTAATGACGCACGAGATAATGAACTCGGTAGCGCCTATCTCGTCGTTGGCAGATACGTTGAAGAACAGGCTTAAAATCTACAGCGAAAAAAACAATGGCGGTACAGATCTGGACGACCTGGAACTAGGTATTGATACCATTAAACGCCGCAGCGAGGGCCTGTTAAAGTTTACCGAGAGCTACCGTAACCTGAACAAAATTACGCGGTTGGACCTAACGAATACTTTGGTGCGCGACCTGTTTGAGAACCTGAGCAGCCTGATGCTGCCAACGCTAACGCAAAAAAAAATAGAGCTAAACATTGTTTTGCGCGATACCCAAATGGCGGTAAATATAGACCGCGAACTGATTGAACAGGTGCTGATAAACCTGTTGGTAAACGCCATTGAGGCTGTAAAAACGGCGGAAAACCCGGTAATTACACTCAGCGCCGAAGTATCAAAAGAAGGCAGGCAGTTAATAAAAATCGCCGACAACGGCACAGGCATGTCGCCTGATCTGATAGACAAGATTTTTATACCTTTTTTCAGCACGCGCAAAACCGGAAGCGGCATTGGGCTTAGCCTGTGCAAACAAATAATGCTACTGCATAAGGGAACTATAAAGGTACAGTCTGCCGAGGGCGAGGGTTCTGTTTTTGCTATGCAGTTTAATTTGGGATAGGGCTGACGAAGTGATTTTACATCAACTTAGGCTAGTAACTATTTTGCTGTCTTAGGCAAGCTAAAATAAAATACGCTGCCTTTTCCTTCAGAGGATTCAACGGCAATGTTGCCACCCAAATTCTCAATTATCTTTTTAGAAATTGCGAGGCCCATACCAGTGCCCGGATATTCTTCGCGGGTATGCAATCGTTTAAATGGCATAAATATTTGTTCTGCGTAGGCCGGGTCAATACCTATTCCATTATCTGTAATAGCAAACCTCCAATAATCGCCCTCGTCCTCAAAAGTTATATTGATAACCGGCGCACAGCTAACCAGCTGATACTTTAAAGCATTGCCTATAAGGTTTTGAAATATCTGCCTTACAGGCGCTTTATAAGTGTTCAAAACGGGTAATTGATCAACCCGAATATCTGCATGGAGTTCGTCTATCTGTTTTCTTAACAAAACACATATTTCCAAAACCAACTCGTGCAGATCTATATTCTCCCTCTTATCACCCGTACGGCCCACCCGCGAGTAATCCAACAGATCAAGTATTATCTGCCGCATCCGTGTTGCGCCATCGGTAGCAAAAAAAATATATTGCCTGCCCTTATCATCAAAAAGATTGTTATATTTTTTGCTGATCTGGCCTAAAAAGCCTGTCACCATACGCAGCGGCTCCTGCAAATCGTGCGAAGCTACATAAGCAAATTGCTCCAGCTCAGCGTTAGATGCTGCCAATTCCTTAGCTTTTTGCCCCAGCATTTCGTTCAGCGCCTTTAATTCGGTTTCTCGTTTTAAACGCTCTTCCAGCAATGTCGCTTCCTTTTCTAAATCTGCCAGATGCAGTGCTTGCTGCAAGTAAAGCTCATTATACTTTTTAAGCTGGTAAGACCACAACCCGCACACGAAAAATATAACGGCAGCCAAACTTATGTGTATAATAAATGTGGAAAACTCAAAATAACCAAGCTGAGTGAAGTATACGCCTGAAAAACCCGAGTTCTGCAAATATCCGAATGCGGCATGATGAAGCATAACCACTGTAAGCATAGGAATCTGCAACTTCCAGTTTTGATAGATAATAAGCAATGCGCTACCTATAAATGCAAAAAAATGCATTTCGAACAAACCATGCAGCTGGTAAATAAATTGTGCCATAAAAACACCATAAATGGTGCTTAACACATATTGATAAAGATCAGAATCTGGCAACAAAAGCTTGGCCGAATAATAAGCCAGCAAGCAAATGCCGCCAACGCCAATTGCAATAAGCCAAGTATGGTAAAAAAAAGCAAAACAACAACCAGTAAGAAAGTATACGCCGAGGAAGTAATTCATCAACCCATCCGAACGTTCTTTCACGCCCGGTAAAAATGCATGGTTAGTTGTCTGGCTCATTTCATCTGAGTATTTATCTTTCGCATGCCGGCAGGCTGCAACCGTAAGCTTGAAATGCCAAGCGATTTAAACCCAACACCGGCATCTGATTGAAATATCCGTCTAAGGCTATGCGCGCAAAGTTTGTACTTTCATCAGTACAATATCGGGTAACATTGTAGTTGCCACGGTAATACAGGTGGTGGCTATCATCAAGCAGCACAACTTGCGGTGTTGAGTAAACACCACAGCGGCGTGCCAGCGATGTATCAGACAGTACAGGTATGTCAGCAACCCCTATTTTTTCCTGAATAGCTTTAACTGTAAATGTTTTGCTGCTCATTACAACTACGGCAAACTTAACTTTGCTACCATAGTTTAAAACCAATTTTTTAAAAGTTTTGGCATTAAACCTGGAACAGGGGCAGTCTGGATTAAAAAAATGAAGAAAAACGGGTTGGCCATTTGCCGGGATACTATTATTCAGCATGATTTTTTCTCCCCGTTTAACATTTTTATAGCCCCGTGGTACAGGCGTGGGTTTGCTGTATTGCCAATCAGTATACCAAAATAATGATACAGCGGCACAGGCTAAAAACAAAAGCCAACAACAAACCAGGTATTTTTTCATGTTATAATTAACAAATGGTTAATTATACCTTATACGTCATCACTACCTGTTTGTGTTTTATCTGTAATGCTTTTTATAACCTCATCAAGTTCAAGTGCCGAAATCATAAGATATTCTAACATTTGTGTCAGTTCTTCGGGGGCGTTAATTACGTTTTCTTTTATATCCTGAATTAAAGGCACCAGCCCCATTATTCTTGACAGCGGCGCGCGGATAATGTGCGACTGCATCCAGGATATTTCTCTTAAAGTTTTGTTTTGAGTTTCTATCTCATTAATGTACTTCAGTCGTTCGGTAATATCATTAGCCAGGATTATTTTGGCTTCTCTTCCCTGATATTCAACAGCATTGCTTTGAATATCTACCTGAATGGTCTCGCCATTTTTTTTGCGATGAATAAATATACCCTGTTTAACAAATTGTTTGGCCCCGCGCTGGTCACTAATAATTTTATCTACTGCCATAACTTCGCTTGCCGGCCTTATATCATGAATCGTCATGGCAAAAAATTCTTCGCGCGAGTAGCCATAGTGCGCAACAGCTGCATCATTAACGTCAAGAAACCGAAGCGTTTCCAGATCAAATACCCACATAGGCAGCGGACTAAGCTGAAAAAGCTCGCTGTACTTTAGTTGAGAGGCGGCCAGTTCATCACTTTGACGCCTACGTTCTGAACTGTAAATAATACTTTTATATAAAGAAAGTGAGGTAAGTTCATCTTTAAGCAAATAATCTGCTACGCCCAACGATAGCGATTTAACACTAAAAGCAAAATCGGCATATCCGGTTAAAACTATAACAGGGGCATCCGGGCAAGCTTTAATAATGGCTTCAATAAGCGGCTCGCCCGCTTTATCGGGCAGCGTAATATCAAGAAGAACAATATCAAACTCAGCATCAGGTGTTAGCAATTCTAACATTGCCGATTTAAAATTGGATGCACGTTTTATAACCGGAATTTTAATCTGTTCCTGCAAAAAATCTTCCACCAGAATAAAGTCGCCGGGATTGTCTTCAATTACAAGGATTTTTAAATGGTCTCTATTCATTTATTTGCGCGGAATAGTTACTATGCTTATCCAAAAGTTCTCTAATTTTGTTACGGCATCCATAAAGTCGTTCAGATCAATCGGTTTAGTTATATAGCAATTAACGTAGTTTTGGTAAGAGTGCAGAATGTCTTTTTGTGAAGATGAGGTTGTAAGCATTATTACCGGCAGATGTTTAAAATCTTCACTATTCTTTACATAATGCAGTACCTCATGGCCGCTTTTTTTAGGTAGATTAATATCTAAAAGCACAAGATCGGGCATTGTGCTTTTATCTGTCAAATTTTCAAAAAAGCTAATGGCGGCTTTACCGTCTTTAATTACATTTATTTCATTTATAATCCGGCTTTCTTTAAGCGCCTCGGTTGTTAATAAAATATCACCCTCATTATCTTCTACCAATAATATTTTCACAGGTTTCATGGTCTATTTTTTTATCAAGGTGAAATAAAATGTGCTGCCCGTGCCGAGAGTTGACTCTACCCATATCTTGCCGCCCATGTTTTCTACAATTTTTTTTGTAACAGCCAATCCCATACCGGTTCCTGAGTATTCCTCCTTGTTATGCAGTCGTTGAAAGATCACAAATATCTTATCAAAATACTCCTGTTCAATACCAATACCGTTATCCCGAACGGTGATTAACCAATAATGCCCAGCATCCTCGCTGCTTATGGTAATAACCGGTTTTGTATGGGTATGCTGATACTTCAGCGCGTTGCCTATAAGATTTTGAAGCACCTGTCGTAAAGGAGCTTTAAAGGTTGTTAATACAGGCAATTGCTGCTGTACTATTTGCGCCTGCCGTTCTTCTATCTGCCTGCTTAAAAGATTTAAAGTTTCGCTAAGTAACGCATTCATATCCACTTCTTCTGTCTTCTCTTCCGTTCTGCCCACCCTTGAAAACTCAAGCAGGTCAAGAATTATCTGGCGCATGCGCTTTGCACCATCAACAGCAAAATGAATGTATTGAATGCCTTTATTGTCCAGCACCTCTTTATATTTATTCTCCAGCAGTGTTAAAAAACTGGTCACCATGCGCAGGGGTTCCTGCAAATCATGCGAGGCTACGTAAGCAAACTGCTCCAATTCAGCATTTGACATGGCAAGTTCCTTGGTGTGTTTTTGCAAATTATCATTTAGCGTATGCAGTTGCATTTCTGATTGTTTACGCTCAGTTATGTCAGACCGTATGGCAACGTATTGATAAGGTTTTCCCTTTTCGTCCAAAAAAGGCACAATGGTTGTATCAACCCAATAATGCGTGCCGTCTTTAGCTTTATTTTTTAACTCGCCCCTCCAAATGGTGCCGCTTGCGATGGTCCGCCATAATTCGCGAATAAAATATTTTTCATGAAAAGATGAATTAATAATACGATGATCCTGACCAATTAATTCATCAGCCGCATATTTGGATATGCGGCAAAAATTATCGTTAACATGTTTTATTACGCCCCGCTGATCTGTAATGGCTACAATGGCCGATTCATCCAGGGCGTACTTATAGGCCAGCAGCTCCTGCATGGTTTGCTGGTAAACCTCTTCAGAACGTTTTTTCTCGGTAATATCCCTGAAATTGCAAATAATAGCTTCAATACCCTGTTGATGCAGCGCGTTAGTATAGGTGCTTTCGAGCCATATATAATATCCATCGCGATTTTTGGAACGAAAACATATAGTCCCAGCGGAGCCTGCTTTTTGTATAATTTTTTTATGCAATGAATCAACTTGCGGCCAATCATCAGGATGAATTAATTGTTGCGCACCTAAAACCGATAGTTCAGTATTTGCCCAGCCACTTATTCGCTCAGATGAGGGGCTGCGATAAATTACCTCATATTTCTCACTCAGCAAACAGAGGCCCTCGTGGCTGTTCTCAAGAATTGTTCGGAAAAGATCATTTTCAGTAATTCTTATTGGATAAGGATGTTGCTCACCGGAAGTGCCCGGCCGTTGGCTTACACGCATAAAAAATATAATAAGGAGGGGTATTGTTTAAAGTTAATTAAATCATTTTGCAACTAAACAAAACATATATATATATTTAAAGATTGGCAGGGCATATAAATGGTTTTTGTTGTGCGCAGAACACACGTTTTATACGTAAAACAAACTGTTATGTTATGCTTAAAACAACCGTAGCGTTGCCACTATCAAAATATCCGGTTTTTATTACAATACCCATGTGTATAGCACTTCACATAAATGGTAATATCCCTTACTATTTAGATAATAAGATTAACTTTTAAAATCTATTTTTAATATTACTTTGTAAGTTAACCGAGTTATAATATCAAAATTAAGTGCCAAAAAACCTAGCAATTTATTTGTTACCGTATATTGTTATGTTCCAACTCAACAACGTGCACCCTGCACAATACACCAATTAATATCAACACAAAACCTTAATTTGCAAAACCATAAAACCAAAATATGAGCCACCAACCAACAAGTACACAGCAGGCTGCCCAAACCAAAGGGTATCTGTTTCCGCTGATAATGGTAACCACATTGTTTTTTCTATGGGGATTTATACATAACCTTGATCCCATACTCATCCCTCACCTTAAAAAAGCATTTACGCTGACCGACCTACAGACCGCTTTTATTGACTCATCTGTATACGCTGCCTACTTTGCCATGGCTTTGCCCGCAGGTTACTTTATGCGCAAATTCGGTTACAAAAACGGTATTATTTTAGGTCTTGTATTTTTTGCTATCGGCTCGTTTTTGTTTTTGCCTGCGGCAGATACAAGGCAGTATATTTATTTCCTCGGCGCGCTGTTTGTAATAGCCTGCGGCCTTACTTTTTTAGAAACCGCGGCAAATCCTTATGTTACCATTTTGGGCCCGCCTGAAACCTCTGTTCAGCGCCTTAACTTTTCTCAATCATTTAATGGCCTGGCGGCTACGTTAGCCCCGCTTGTTGGTGGTTGGTTTATCATGACCGACAGCAGCGATGGAGATGCCAAAATGGCTGCCATGTCTGCTATTGAAAAACAAGCTTATTTAACCGCCCAGGTTGACAGCGTTAAAGGCCCTTATATGATAATTGGGATAGTAATTGTATTGATAGCTGTTATAGTTGTGTTTACTAAACTACCAGACATTAAAGAGAACAAAGAAGAGATTGAAGGATCAAGCATATCGCACGCGCTTAAACACAGTCACCTTACATGGGGTATAATAGCTCAGTTTTTTTATGTTGGTGCGCAGGTTTGCGTTATCAGCTTTTTTATCAGGTACATAACAGGGTCAACTTCAATAGTTGAGGGCGATGCGAAATGGTATTCCAGCATTGCCGGATTTGCATTTTTGGTGGGGCGCTTTGCCGGAACATTCTTTATGCGATTTGTTGCACCCAACCGTTTATTAATGCTGTATGCACTTGCTTGCGTATTACTAAGCGGCCTGGCGGCATTGGCCGGTGGCATGGTTGGTGTTTACGCGTTAATTGGTGTATGCTTTTTTATGTCAATTATGTTCCCTACTATATTTTCTATGGGGATAGCAGGTTTAGGTAAAGACACAAAACTAGGCTCATCGCTAATAGTAATGTCAATAGTAGGTGGCGCTTTGTTACCTTTGGGCCTGGGTTACGTATCTGATATTACAGGGGCAATCCAATACGGTTACGTAGTGCCAATGTTATGCTTCATGGTGATATTATTTTACGGATGGAAAAAATGGAAGCCGGTTGTTAAAGAGACCCCTCTAGCAGTTAAAATATAAGTTTTGAAATGAATTTAGTATTAAAAATAAATAAAGCCGACAATGTGCTGGTAGCGCTGCAAGATCTGCAGACCGGCCAACAGGTAAAGTTTGAAGGCCAAACCTATACTATTGTTGAACCTGTGCCCGCCAAGCATAAGTTTTTTATGCAGGATATGCAGGCCGGCGAAGAAGTTTTTATGTATGGCGTATTGGTTGGAAAGATACAGCATGATGTAAAAACCGGTATGCGCATGAGTGTGGATAACATTAAGCATGCTGCCGAGCCCTATTTTTACCGCGATGTTGATTACAAATGGGAAGCGCCTGATGTGAGCAAGTTTCAGGGCCGCACATTCAACGGTTACCACAGGCCGGATGGCACTGTAGGCACTGCAAATTACTGGTTGTTTATCCCTACAGTATTTTGCGAGAACAGAAATCTCGACATCATTAAAGATTCGCTTTACAGCGAGTTGGGTTATGCTGTTGATGATAAATATAAAGCTTACACCCACCAACTGGTGCAAGCGTTTGAGAACGGTGAGGACATCAACAACATCAGTCTGGACGCCGCGCCCGGACACAAGGCTAACCGCGTTTTTAAAAATGTGGATGGCATAAAATTTTTAAACCATACCGGCGGATGCGGCGGCACCCGTCAGGATTCGTTGGTGCTGAGCAAATTGCTGTCCGCATATGCCAATCACCCTAATGTGGCAGGCATAACCGTAATGAGTTTAGGCTGTCAGCATTTACAACTGGACGAGTTTAAACAGGAGCTTTTATTAAGAGACCCTAACTTTAATAAGCCTTATTTTACATTTGAGCAGCAAAGCTCACAAAGCGAAGTAGACCTTATTAAACAGGCTATTCGCCATACTTTTAACGGACTGATAGAGATCAACAAAATAGAACGTGCGCCAGCTACTTTAGATAAACTGACACTGGGTGTTAAATGCGGTGGCAGCGATGGTTTTAGCGGTATTTCTGCCAACCCGGCGGTAGGTTATTGCGCCGACCTGTTGGTAGGCCTAGGCGGCAAAGTGCTGTTGGCTGAGTTCCCTGAGCTTTGTGGTGTTGAGCAGGAAATGATTGACAGATCTGTAGATCGCCCTACTGCCGAAAAATTCATTAAGCTAATGACAGATTATGATGCCATGGCGCACCGTGATGGATCGGGCTTTTTCATGAACCCTTCGCCGGGCAATATTAAAGACGGCTTGATAACTGATGCTATTAAATCGGCAGGCGCGGCACGTAAGGCGGGCAGTTCTCCGGTTGTTGATGTGCTTAATTATACCGAGCCGGTAACCAAGCCCGGCCTGAGTTTGGTTTGCACACCCGGCAACGACGTAGAGGCTACAACAGGCAAGGCGGCAGCCGGTGCAACCCTTATTTTATTTACAACAGGTTTAGGTACGCCAACCGGCAACCCGGTTTGCCCTACCATAAAGGTGGCTACCAACTCTGTTTTAGCCAAACGCATGGCAGATATTATAGACATTGATACAGGTGCAATAATCCGCGGCGAAAAAACCATAGAACAAATGGGCGAGGATATTTTGGATTACTGCATTGAAGCCGCAAGCGGAAGGCAGATCCCCAAAGCTGTACAACTTAATCAGGATGATTTTATTCCTTGGAAACGGGGTGTGAGTTTGTAAAGGGAATGAAAAACGAGGTTGTCATGGTGAGCCTGTCGAACCATGGTGGGCGGGCCTTTACGCGCGTCCTTCGACAAGCTCAGGATGACACCCTCACGCACTTAGTCTTTTAATACGCTAACAGGAATATCACAATAAGCGGGATATGTTCTCATTAGAAAATAAGAAAGTAGCAATAACAGGTGCCGGAAGCGGCATTGGCGAGGCAATAGCCTTGTTATTTGCAGCGCATGGTGCAGAAGTTCATATTATTGATCTGAACGAGCACCAGGCCAATGCTACTGTTGCAGAGATAAAACAGAACCAGGGGCAGGCAACCGCTTACCTGTGCGATGTATCTAACCAGCAATCGGTTTTGGCTGTTTTTGATAAAATTGGGGCTGTGGATATCCTGATCAATAACGCGGGCATAGCGCACATAGGCAAGGCTGATACCACCCCCGAAGCAGATTTTGACCGGGTAATGAGCGTAATTGTAAAGGGCGCTTATAATTGCATTTTTGCCGCTATACCCAAACTTAGAGAAAGCGGCGGCGGCGTTATTGTGAATATGTCTTCGGTAGCAGCCTTGTCCGGTATATCCGACAGGTTTGTATATAGCACCGCCAAGGGCGCCATCCGTTCCATGACCATGAGCGTGGCCAAAGATTATATTGGCGAGAACATCCGCTGTAACTCCATATCGCCTGCGCGGGTACATACCCCCTTTGTTGACGGCTTTTTGCAAAAGAACTATCCGGACAATATAGAAGAAATGTTTGATAAGCTCTCAAAAACACAGCCTATTGGCCGCATGGCAAGACCCGAAGAAATTGCTACATTAGCCCTGTATTTATGCAGCGACGAGGCTGCTTTTATTACGGGTGCCGATTATCCTATTGATGGTGGATTTACCACACTTAACAACTAAAACACAACAAAAAAAAATATGAAACTGATTAGGTTTGGTGCAGCAGGACAAGAAAAACCGGGCGTTATAATGAACGATACCTGGTTTGATGTATCGCACTTGGTTAACGATTATGACGAAGCTTTTTTTGCAGGCGACGCTTTACTTAAACTGGAGAAAGACATTAAAACCGCAGATTTGAAAGAGGTTAGTCAGGACACGCGCCTGGGCTCGCCGCTTGCACGTCCGTCAAAGTTAATATGCGTTGGTCTTAATTATAAAGATCATGCACACGAAACCAATGCTGCTATCCCTACGGAGCCGATATTGTTTTTTAAAGCTACATCGGCCATTGTTGGCCCTAACGATGATCTTATCATCCCCAAAAACAGTAAAAAGACAGATTGGGAAGTTGAGCTGGCTATCGTTATCGGCAAAAAAGCTTCATACGTTACCGAAGAGACGGCTTTAGCGCATGTAGCCGGGTATGTACTGCACAATGATTATAGCGAACGTGAGTTCCAATTGGAGCGTAACGGGCAATGGGTAAAAGGCAAAAGCTGTGATACATTTGCCCCTATCGGGCCGTTTATAGCCACGCCTGATGAGATTGAAGATGTGCATAACCTAAGGCTGTGGCTAAAAGTGAACGGCGTAATTGTGCAGGAAGGAAATACATCTAACCTGATTTTTAACGTTCCTTTTATGGTTAGCTATATAAGTCAGTTTATGACCTTGTTGCCGGGCGACGTGATCACTACCGGTACACCTGCAGGTGTTGGCCTTGGGCAAAAACCACAGCCATGGTATTTAAAAGATGGCGACGTTGTTGAGTTAGGCATAGATGGTCTTGGCAGCAGCGAACAGCACGTTAAATCCTATCATAATTAAAATCGATAGGGCTTGGCATATATTATAAACAATATCTATATCAGCGTATGAAGTATTTGTTAACTACCATATTGTTACTGTGCGGCATATTTGCTGCCTACGCGCAGGTTTCTGCCAGCATGTCTATGCCTGGCAGCGGCACACCCTGGAAACCCACAGAACTAATGGAACCCGGTGAACTCAATGCCGCCATTAGCGCCAATAAAGCGCCGGTAATATTTAATATAGGTAGTGTAGAAGATATTAAAGGCGCTATACACATAGGCCCGCTTAGCGAAACAGCTAACCTTGAAAAATTAAAAACCACATTAGCATCGCATAAAAAAAATACCGAAATGGTGATATACTGCGGCTGCTGCCCTTTTGGCAAATGCCCTAATATACGCCCTGCTTACAAACTTTTAAAAGATTCGGGCTTTACAAATATTAAGGTACTTAACCTTTATGTTAACCTGCGCAACAACTGGACATCTGCCGGATACCCGCTGGCGAAAGATTAGGGTGAGATCATTGCTCCTTTTCGCTATATTTTGTTGTGCAGCAGTATTATCGTTTATTTTGGTTGCGCTAAAATCTTTTATAAATAATTGTTGTTTATCCCATAATACTATATTCGATATAATTTAAGGTACATCAAACAACAAACCGATGAAAATAGCAACCTACAACGTTAATGGTGTAAATGGCCGCTTGCCGGTGTTGCTGCGCTGGCTTGCAGAGGCACAACCGGATGTGCTTTGCCTGCAGGAGTTGAAAGCACCGCAGGAGAAGTTTCCGGAGGCGGCTTTGCTTGAGGCAGGTTATAATGCCATATGGCACGGCCAAAAAAGCTGGAACGGTGTTGCTATTTTATCGCGCGGACATGAAATAAAAGAGGTGCGCCGCGTACTGCCCGGCGACCCGGAAGATGAGCACAGCCGATACATTGAAGCTATAGTTAACAACACTGTAATAGGCTGCCTGTACCTGCCTAACGGCAACCCCGCACCCGGGCCAAAATTTGATTATAAACTGGCCTGGTTTGAGCGCCTTACGCTGCATGCTGCCGACCTGATGGCAAAGGGACTGCCTGTGGTACTTACCGGCGATTATAATGTTATGCCTACCGAAAAAGATGTGTACAAGCCTGAGCGTTGGGGAGAAGATGCCTTGTTCAGGCCCGAAACCCGCGCGGCTTTTAAAACACTGCTTGAGCAAGGCTGGACGGATGCCATTCGCAAGCTATATCCCGATGAAACCATCTATACCTTTTGGGATTACTTCCGTAATGCTTACGGCCGGAATGCGGGCTTGCGAATAGATCACTTTTTGCTGAGCCCGCAGATTGAGGGTCGCCTACAGGCCGCAGGTGTTGACCGCCAGGTGCGCGGATGGGAGAAAAGCAGCGACCATGCGCCGGTGTGGATTGAGCTGGCGGATTGATCTGTCTTAGTATAGACTGCTATTTATATCTGCTTTTTTCTTTAGATAAAGCGTACAAGCCATTGGGTTCAAATACAGCGCCTTTCAGTGCCCTGTCAATAAATTCAGCAAGCGAGTTTGTTAAAACGATTTCCTCAGTTTCGGCCAAAACATAAATTTCGTAATCATTATTATTGTCAGGATTTATTCGCAAGCCCCACATGTCACAGTAGATCATATACTCTGCTACCCACATTTCCCCCTTGTTTTTCCTATTTTCGATCATCTCGCTGAGTGGAATCAAGGCGAACATATCCTCATCGATTTCAAATCCATTGCTAAATCTGTAAAGTGCCTTGAAGTCGTCGGGTAAAACTACATTGTATGTAGACTCCAATTGAGTTATCAACCAATCAGGCGCAGCATCATGCAAAGTAAGTTCAAATGGACCGCTATAATTTAAAAGTTGGTCGGCAATTTTATGCACTAACATTAGGGTTTTTACACAAGTATAAAGATAAAAAAACAAAAAGCGCAGCCCTACAGCCGCGCTTTTACATTAGGTTCAGGTCAGTTATATATTTTATCCTTCTTCAGCATAGCCACATCAGTTGCACTAATATCCACTATGGCGCGGATATTATTATTGGTGATATTTAACTCATCCATTATGCCCACAACATTCCCGTAAATAGATTGGTCGCTGGGTTTTATTAAAACTATCATCTCATTTTTCTGCTCGCGCTTTATGCGGGCACTTTGCTCAAGCAGCACTTTTCTGATGCCCTGCTTATCTAGCGTAGTAACCATAGGCCCCATTATCGGCTTGTCAGGTTCGCCAATGTACCAGGTTGCTTTGTTGTCATCGCCAAGCAAAACGGTTAGGGTTCTGGTTGCCGCCGCGCCGGTAGGTGGGCCGTCAACCGGCATGGCAAGGTCCATGCTTTTGGGTTTTTGCAGTGTAGTGGTCAAAATAAAAAATGTGATCAATAAAAAAGCCAGGTCTACCATTGCGGTAAGATCAACGCGTAATGCCTTTTTTCTGCCTGGGTGTACGCTGCTTTTTTTGTTTTCGGAGGTATTTAGCTCTGCCATAATTGTAGGTTTTGTGCCCTGCGGCGGGTGAATATTCAGGTTAACTAAAATTTTAATTAAAGCTAGATACTTTAATTATCAAATGCAACAAAATTGCATTTATTTTTTTTAAATCTTTTTAATTCACAGATTGTTAATGACTTAAACATACTTGCCATGAACGATAAAGCATTTGCACAAGAATACGCGCAGGAATTAGCAGCCGAAGTGCCATCAACAACAAAATGCCTGGAACGCATTCCCTTAGAAAAGTTTGATTGGAAGCCACACGAACGCTCAATGCAGTTGGGCTATCTGGCCCTGCTAACAGGTGAGATCCCGCGGTGGATAACCCACATCATATTACATCCCGAAATAGACCTGGCAACATTCGCGCATGATCAACCCAAAACCGGCGAGGAGCTTAGTGAGCTTTTTAACAAAAACGTAGATGAAGCTATAGCTACGCTTAGTAAGGTGAGAGATGGCGACCTTGACGCAAAGTTTGAGTTAAAAACAAACGGCACCGTAGTGCTCAGCTCAACCAAGCGCGAGCAGGTGGCACAATGCATTAATCACATGGTGCACCATCGGGGGCAGCTTACGGTGTATATGCGTTTGCTGGATATACCTGTACCGTCTATTTATGGGCCTTCAGCCGATGATAAGAGTTTTGGCAGTAAGTAAATTGTTTGATTTTTGCAGTTTTCGGTTTGCTTCGCGTAATGCCGCCCATCCGTAAGCCATATACCTTTGTGTTGTTAACAATTAAAACAAACACACAATGGACACACAAAAAATATGGCTGGTAACCGGCGCATCAAAAGGATTAGGCTTATCGCTGGTAAAAAAACTGTTAAGCAATGGTTACAAGGTAGCCGCAACATCCAGAAATCTTAAGGACCTTAATGCAGAAAGTACAGACTTTTTACCCTTACAGGTTGATCTGTTAAACGAGCAAAGCGTTTCCGCTGCAGTTGCAGATACCATCAGCAAATTTGGAAAGATTGATGTACTGGTTAACAACGCCGGTTACGGACAAATCGGCACGCTTGAAGAACTAAGCGATGCAGAAGCACGCGCCAACTTTGATGTAAATGTATTCGGCTCATTAAATACCATCCGCGCTGTTATGCCACATCTGCGTGAGCAAAAGTCAGGCGCTATTTTTAATATCTCGTCGGTAGGCGGGTTTACAGGCAACTTCCCGGGCTGGGGCATTTACTGCGCCACCAAATTTGCCATGGCAGGTTTTACAGAGTCGCTATCAGCAGAAGTTAAAGAGTTTGGCATAAGCGCTACAGTAGTTTATCCGGGCTATTTCCGCACCAGTTTCCTTAAAGAAGGTTCGTTAACATTACCTAAAAACCCAATTGCCGAATATACCGGTGCAAGGGAATTAGAAGCCGCGCACGTAAATCAGATTGATAACAACCAGGCCGGCGACCCTGATAAAGCTGCCGATGTATTAATACAGATTGCAGAACAAAACGAGCGTCCGCTACATTTATTTTTAGGACAGGACTCAAACGATATGGCCGAAGCAAAAATTGCTGCTGTTGAAAAGGATCTGGCAGCAAATGAAGTTTTAGCTACTTCAACAGGGTTTTAATATTAACAATATTTGAAAAAGCTTTTTCTCATGCTGAGTTATAAAATCCATGGCTTCTAAGAGTGCAATGACAAACATTTAGGTGGCTCTACGCGGGCTCTGCGGAGGCTCACGTCGGCTCACCCGGCTCTGAGCCACCCCTAAAACAATTATGTCATGGGTAGGGATAGCGCAGAATCTTCTATAAGCGATAATTCCCTGCCTGACCGGACTTATAAGATTCTTCGCTATCGCTCAGTATGACACCTTATTTTTCGAAAGAACCTTGACAAAAACCATAAACCTGCTGTTTGATTTTTATAACTTAGTATAATGAACAAAACGGAAACACTCGAAGATTTTTATCAGAACAAGTTGAATTGGGTGCCCGATAGCTTGGGTAAAGGCATGGGCCATTTTAATGTGTTTAAACTGGAAGACTTTGTGGCAAAATACTGCCAAACCATCCCTTACAGCCGTAAAGATTTTTATAAAGTAAGTTTCATTATCGGTAAAAACCGGGTTCATTATGCTGATAAGTCCGTAGATATTGATCAGCAGGCTTTGTTTTTTGCCAGTCCGCATGTGCCCTATAACTGGGAGTATCTAAGTGAAGAGCAAAGTGGTTTCTTCTGCATTTTTACCGAAACGTTTTTTAATCATTTTGGCAATATTAAAGATTACCCTGTTTTTAAGCCGGGCGGTAACCCCATTTTTCAGTTAACAGATAAAGATGCGGAACGTATAAAAGAGATCTATATCAAAATGATGGATGAAATAGATTCTGACTATGCCTATAAATATGATGCCATCCGCGGATTGGTAATGGAACTCATCCATACCGCGCAAAAGCTGCAGCCATCGCTACTGCGGTTTGAACACCCTAACGCTGCCACGCGTATCTCATCCATATTTTTAGAACTACTGGAGCGGCAGTTCCCGATAGAATCTATCCGTCAACGAATGAAATTTCGCACGGCGGCAGAATTTGCCGAGCAACTATCTGTGCACGTTAACCACCTAAACCGCGCCTTGAAAGACACCACCGGCAAAACTACCTCGCAAATTATTGCGGAAAGATTGGTGCAGGAAGCCAAAGGCCTGCTAAAACACAGCGACTGGAATATTGCCGAAATTGGCTACAGCCTGGGTTTTGAAGAGCCACCGCATTTTATCAACTTCTTTAAAAAAAGTACGCAATTTACACCGAGGTCGTTCAGGGCAGCAGAGGTATAGCAAATAACCGTAAGGCAACAGGCGTTACCCCGCTGTTATTATACTTTAACGGGTAGGTGCGTAAGGGCGAAGAGAAACCCTTTCGAGGCCGCTAAGCAAGCATAGTTTATCATTTTGAAAAGATTTCTCCCCGCACCTCGTGGAAATGATGGAATTATTGGCGACCCAATATTAAAGATGCCGCACTGCCATAATAAAAATACGAATGTGAATAAATTAATAAATATTTATTGAATATCAATAAATATTTATTAGGATTGCAACATATATTATAGCAATCATGAATTATATCGGAAAAAAATCACTCTCCTCTGTTTTAGCGGTAGTTGTTACAATACTCTGGTGGGCAGAGTGGCTATTTGGTGTTGGATGTATTGGCGCAGCCTTAATTACGGCTAATGTGAGAAAGATGTTTGCGTTACAGGTGCCTATAAGTTTTGAACCGATATCAATACATAAAATGGAAGCTTATGTTGATGCACACAAGGTGGGTATCCTCAATACCACCAATGGCACGCTCAGTATTCATATTGATGCCACATGGCAAAATATGGCCCTTATGCTGGTGGGCTATGGCGCTTTATTCGCCGTTATCGTTACAATCACTTATCAGATAAAACAAATATTTAAAAGCTTTAAACAGGACGAGCCATTCCAAAAATCAAATCTCTTCCGCATCAGGTTAATTGCTTTGATATTAATCGCATACTCTATATTTCAGTGGCTTTTTGTTATCGTAACCAACCAAATTTTGCTTTCAAAATTCATCTTTCATCATCTGGACCTTACGTATGATTTTAATGTAAGTTGTTTAGTTACCGGAATTGTAATGCTTGTTTTAGAAGGAATTTTTAAAATGGGTGTTACTTTAGAGGAAGATAAACAACTAACGATTTAAGGCATGGCGATTATTATAAACCTTGATGTGATGATGGCAAAGCGCAAAATGTCGCTGAATGTGTTGTCTGAACGCGTGGGCCTTACTTTGTCAAATCTATCAATTTTAAAACAGGGAAAAGCCAAGGCAATACGATTCAGCACTTTAGAGGCTATATGCCAGGTACTGGAATGCCAGCCGGGCGACATACTGGAATATCAGCCCAACGATAACGGAACAATAATTTCGCCCTAGCAAGCCTGTAATTTCAAGCCAATTTTTCAATAAAGTTAACTGCCAAAAAAGAATTTCTACTTGGTAAATCATTCTTGTTGCCTTTTTTTAAGCACCATATTTCACTATAACCACCTTAACAATCATGAAAACCCATCAATTAATCACATTCAGATTCCTTCTTTCAAGTCTGCTTTTTATCTTTTCCCAATCACTGGCATATGGTCAAAAAACAGACACCATTCGTTTTTTTTCCAAAGCCTTTAAACAGGAACGCACTATCTATATTCAAACACCGGAGTTTTATAAATACCAATCAGACTCTGTAAAGTTGCCGGTATTTTATATACTTGACGGTCAGCATGACTGGTTTGTGAATCCGGCGTTAAGCTCCATCAGATACCTGCAATACACCCATGAAATTCCGCAGGCCATTGTAGTGATGATCCCGCATAAAAATCGCAATAGGGAGTGCGGGATCGTCTCGCTTGATCAGCCCGAAGCGCCGCTGCATGCCATGATAACGACGGAGATCAACCAATTTATAGAGCCTTACCATCCCCTGGATTATAGGGTTTTGATAGGGCATTCTTTTTCAGCATCGTTTGCTATGTATTCATATATGCTGGCACCTAACTTTTACTCGGGCATAATTGCCAATTCTCCGCTTGATCAATTGGAAAATTTAATCAAGGCTTTACAGCAAGATAAAAAAATCGATAAAAGCCGTATTTATATGTCGTTCGGCGCCACAGATAAAGACTTTTACCATCGTAAAGCTTATGAAGATATGAAAACCAAATACCCGATCTTTTTTAATCAGGTACATTCCTTCTTACTTAATTCTTCGGGGCACGCCGCGATGCCAATTATCGCTATCCCGCAATCGCTTAGTGATCTGTTTTATACCTTCTCAACCAGATACCATCATATAGCCGAAGTAGACGAAAATTATAAACTGGTAAATCCTCCAAAACCTGCTGGCCAAGAACTTGCTCAAATTTGGTTGGCTTCAAAATTAAACGGAACCTTTTACCCGCCTGAGCTGCACGAAATTAATGGTATGGCATCCAAATATAATCAAAGCCGATACACTGAACAGGCTCTAGGCATTTATGAATTAGGCTTAAAACTTTATCCTAAATTCTTTGAGTTTCCCTACGAACTTGCACATATATATTCAGGTACTGACAAGCAGAAAGCAAAAATGTATTTAAATAAAACGATAGAGTTGCTTAAGGCGATCCCGGACAAAAATGAAAAGGAGATAATGGCAGATAAAAAGGACTTTAAGGCTAAAAACGGGTTTTGATGTTTTATGATAGCTTACGTAGAGCATGTTGGTGTTATTACCAACATGCCGTATCAAATGCGGATCTAGCCCCTGGAGCAAGAAGTTTAAAATGACGCGCCTCTTGATAAATGGTTTAATGCGAATGCTTACAGTCTACAACCCTTTATCTTCTACAAGTTTAAATATCTTGTTGTACAATTCGTTTTTATCAAACGGTTTAGAAATAAAATCATTCATTCCTATGGATAAACAATGTTCTAACTCGCCCTTAATAGTATGTGCTGTCATCGCAATAATTGGCACCTTCTTTTTATTTCCGCTTAATGCACGGATCTTTTTTGTTGCTTCATAACCATCCATTTCGGGCATCTGCAAATCCATTAGTATTATATCAAAATCCTGATGTTCGCATTTGTTTAAAGCTATTAATCCGTTTTCCGCCACATCAATAGTAAACCCATAATTTTTCAGCACTTTTACCACCAGCATTTGGTTGATCTTATTGTCTTCTACCACTAAAATTTTTATGCCATTGCCATTGTGGTTGGTTGTCGTGATTTTAACAGGAACGGTAGTTGCAATTTCGGCTTTAAACTTTAAAAACTGTAGCCTGAAATGAAAATCAGAACCTATTCCCGGTTCGCTGGTCACGAAAATTTCCCCCTTTTGTAATTCGATCAGTTGCTTTACAATACTGAGCCCTAAACCGGTACCCCCAAATTTGCGCGCAGTGTCATTAGTAGCCTGTTCAAAGCTTTCAAAAATACTGGATTGTTTTTCTTCAGGAATCCCGATGCCGGTGTCTTTTACACTAAAATCCACTAAAACACTGTCCGCATCATCTTCAATGCAAACCACCGAAATGTGTATTCCTCCTTTTTCGGTAAATTTTATGGCGTTAGAGATGAGATTTAACAAGATCTGGTTTAACCTTATCGAGTCGCCCAATAACACTTCCGGAATTTGCTCATCTATAGCACAGGTAATTTCCAGATTCTTTCTCTTCCACTCCATCATCTTAACGTTGAGATAAACTATGTCCCGGATATGGATGGGCGCATTTTCAATAACAATTTTACCTGCCTCCAATCTGGAAAAATCAAGTATGTCATTTAAAATAACTAATAGGTCATCACCAGATTTTATAATTATACGAAGGTATTCTTGCTCATTGTCACCTTGCACCGTTTCTTCGAGCAATTTTGCGAAGCCAAGGATGGCGTTCATCGGGGTACGGATCTCATGGCTCATTTTAGCCAGAAAAAGCTGTTTGGCCCTTTCTGATGATTCTGCTTTTTCCTTTTCTATTTTAAGTTGATCCTTTTTGTCTTTAAGATCGCTTATATCCCGCAAGCTGTGTTCAAGCGAGTCGCCCATATGGTTAAACGAGGTAGCAAGCATACCGATCTCATCGCCTGAGTAAACTTTTACCCGGGTGTTTAAAAATCCCTGACTAATTAGCGCTGCTCCGTTTATTATTGCATTAACACCTTTTTCAATGCCCCGGCTTACGGATATTGCTATCAATATGCTGGTTGTTCCGATTGTGAGAGATAAGGTTAGCAACACCCGCAACACAATATTTTCCAGCCACCGCGCGCCTTCACTCAGCGTAAACGAAAATTTATCTTCAGATAAAGTGACTTTTTTGTTCAGTTCATTAAGCTCCGTCTTTAATTTATCAATTTCCTGAGGAGATGCTGCTTTAAACCGTATTATACTGTGCAGCTTATCGCCCAGCACAATTAGCTGTTCCATCTTTTGTTGTGCATCGCCCCAGGCGCCAATGGCTTCTTTAATGTATGATATGTTATGAAAACGAATTATAAGCGATATCATACCGTCGACATCTTCGGGGTTATTTCGGCCTTCAATAAACCCACTACGCGCTATTTTAAGATCGGGCCTTGCTTTTTTAAGTTCCAGCCTGGTTTTGTTATCACCAAGTGGAACGTTTAAATACTTGCGGAATGTTTGAAAATCCTTGTCGTTGTGCGAATGCGAATAAATAAATAAACTGGAAACAGCGTCTTTCTGCGCCTTTGACCATAAACCCTCGCCATTTACAAAAGCTCTGACCGATGAAAGGGTACCCACGGCAAACCAGAGTGTACACAACTCTATGGCTAGCAGCACGGCCATTATTCCGATAGTAAAATATAGTTTATGCGCTATTGTAACGTCGCGTAGTTTTTTCTTCAAAAACGGAATCATCATAGGGAATAGGATTTTGCGCGAATCCATTTCAAAATACAATTACAAAATGAATAACAGGCAACGCATTCCGTTATTTATTTGTGCTGATTTTCAATAATCCACGCCTGGTTGTCTACGAAATTACTTTGAAGAAAGTTATACTACTTTAGTATAATAACACATAGTAACGCAGATTAGCTCTTAAACACTTTAAAAGTTAAACAAACGCAGCCGTGTAACTATTGAAACAGACGAACATCTAAACCCTAATGGCCCTTGAAGATATTTATCTAAAAATAAGAACAAAAGTGTGGTTAAGTAAGGTGGTTTTTCTGCTGCGTTACCTTATTGGCTTTGCCTTTATACCTTCAGGGATGAAGAAATTGCTCGGCCTGCGCTTCACCCAAATACCAGATTCCCATCCAATCGGGCATTTTTTTGAAGCGATGTACAAAACGGGTTTGTACTGGAATTTTTTGGGTGCGGGCCAGCTCCTGGCGGCTTTTTTATTAATGACACAAAGGTTTGCCACATTAGGCGCTTTGATATTCTCTTTCATTGCTGTAAATATTTTTGTAATAACCGTTTCACTACCCTTCACAGGTACGTGGGTTATAACATCGGGCTTGCTTGTAGCCAGTATATGCCTGCTGCTATGGGATTACAATAAACTAAAATTTATTTTTCTCTCTGATAACTTCAGCTATAAAGCTGAAGGCAATCTGCCGCTACCAACAAGTAGTACAGCATGGGTAGTTGCAGGTTTTATTTTGTACAGCCTTGCAGTGGCATTGTCTATTTACAGTGCGTAAATTGGCTTTATAATAAATAAAGTTTTGTAGCACCCTTTAGCAGGTGTAGCCCCAATGCTACGCTGCACGTAGCACAATAGCAACAAGCAAAGGCATCTGTGCCAACTAAAAAATAAAACGCCGTGATTCCTGTTCAAACAAAAATTAACAAATAGCTACCCAACAATCACCACGCACAAGTGCAAAATCCACCGCTGATGTTAAAAGTACATATGCCGCGATTTTTAAAAGCTTTAATAAAGCGCAGTAAAGTAGTTGTTTAATAAAAACAATGCGGCAGGCAATGCACGTTCAAAATTGAACTTTTTTAAATGTTTTAACTAAAAGATTTATTACTTTGCAGCCCATTAACTGCAAAGCATACTTAAAATTTTGATTTATGCATTGCCTTCTTTACGAGGCAGCAGTAAAATATTATACAAGAGTAACATTACATTAATTATATGAGCAAATTTCGTAGTGCCGATTGGTTTGGTACAAAGGACAAAATGGGTTTCCTGTACCGCAGTTGGATGAAAAATCAGGGTATGCCCGAGGATATGTTTGATGGGCGCCCTGTAATAGGTATATGTAATACCTACTCTGAGCTTACCCCATGTAATGCCCACTTGCGTGATATTGCTGAAAGTGTGCGTCGCGGTGTGTTAGAAGCCGGTGGTTTCCCGGTAGAGTTCCCTATCATGTCATTGGGCGAAACTTTGTTAAAGCCAACAGCCATGCTTTTCCGTAACCTGGCAAGTATGGATGCGGAAGAATCTATCCGCGGTAATCCTATTGACGGCGTTGTGCTGTTAACCGGTTGCGACAAAACTACCCCATCAACCCTGATGGGTGCCGCCAGTGTTGACTTGCCTACACTTGTTGTACAGGGTGGCCCAATGCTTAACGGTAAGTTTAAAGGCGAGGATATTGGCTCGGGCACTGCCTTATGGAAATTTAACGATAAGTTGAAGACCGGCGAAATGACCTATGATGAGTTTGCGGAAGCTGAAAGCTGCCAATCGCGCAGCCCGGGGCATTGTATGACCATGGGAACAGCCTCAACAATGGCCGTAATGGTTGAAGCCTTAGGCATGTCATTAAGCGGCATGGCTGCTATCCCGGCGGTTGATGCCCGTAAGAAAAGAATAGCGCAGCTTTCGGGCCGCCGTATTGTTGAGATGGTTAAAGAAGATCTTCGCATCTCAAAAATATTAACCCGCGAAGCTTTTGAAAATGCTATCAAGATAAACGCAGCCGTTGGTGGCTCAACCAACTTTGTTATCCACTTAACGGCAATTGCCGGCCGTGTTGGTATTGACCTTACCATTGATGATTTTGATAACCTGGGCTCAAAAATGCCGTTGTTGTTAAATCTGATGCCATCAGGTAAGTTTTTGATGGAAGACTTTTATTACGCCGGTGGTTTGCCTGCTATCATAAAACAAATACAGTCTGAGTTGCACATGGGTACTATAACCGTAACAGGGCAGTCTCATGCAGAAAACATTGCCAACAGCGGTACTATATATAACAGCGATGTTATTTACACTTTTGACGAGCCATTGATACCGGAGGCAGGAACAACCGTACTTAAAGGAAACCTTGCCGTTAATGGTTGTGTTATAAAACCATCTGCAGCTACACCTGCGCTAATGCAGCATACTGGTCGCGCCGTGGTATTTGAAAACATTGAAGATTACCACGCCCGTGTTGATGATCCGGATCTGGATATTGACGAGACCTGCGTAATGGTACTTAAAACGGTAGGCCCTGTGGGTTACCCGGGTATGCCTGAAGTTGGTAACATGCCACTGCCAAAGAAACTGTTAGATAAAGGTGTTACAGACATGGTGAGGATATCAGACGGCCGCATGAGCGGAACCGCATTTGGTACCGTTATTCTGCACGTATCGCCTGAGTCTGCAATTGGTGGTACGCTTGGCCTGGTGCAAAACGGTGATATGATAACACTGGATGTATCTAAGAAACTGATCCAGCTGGAAGTGTCAGACGAAGAACTGGAAGCCCGCCGCAAAGTATGGGTGGCACCGCCTGCAATGGCAGAACGTGGTTATGTAAAAATGTACATAGACACTGTGCAACAGGCTGATAAAGGCGCCGACCTTGAGTTCCTGGTAGGCTGCTCAGGTTCAAAAGTGACCAGAGACTCCCACTAAAGACTAAGCTTACAGGCTATTAAGGGATGGGCTTTTAATAGCATAAAATAACGGAGAGGGCAACAAAAGTTCTCTCCGTTTTTCAATACAAATTAAACCAATTGTATAATCATGTTAGTGTTTATTCTTATTCTTTGTATAGGTACGCTTATTGTATTAACTACCTGGGCAAAAATGAACGTGTTCCTTACGTTCATCATTGTATCGGTAATGGCGGCGCTATTGCTGGGCATGCCGTTGGAGCAGGTACCTAAAACTATTAACAAGGGAATAGGCGACATGCTTGGCTCTTTAGTAGTGGTAATAGTATTGGGTGGTATGCTGGGTAAACTGGTAGGTGCCAGCGGCGCTGCACAGCGCATAGCTACATCAATGCGTAACGCCTTTGGCGAAAAGTACATTACATGGGCCATGAGTTTAACCGGCCTTATAGTAGGCATACCTTTGTATTATAACGTGGGTTTCTTTTTGCTGATCCCAATTATATTTTCTGTAGCGGCCCGCTATAAATTGCCCCTGGTTTACATCGGTATCCCTATGCTTACTGCCTTGTCTGTTATGCATGGTTTTTTACCGCCGCATCCATCACCAATGGCGTTAACGGTACAGTTTCAGGCAGATATAGCTATGGTTTTTGTGTACGGGTTTATTATTGCCATACCCACAATTATTATAGCAGGCCCGCTTTTTGCCAAAACACTACGAGGTATCCAGTCGAACTCCACAATGACCCTGGTTACTGACGACATTCCTGACGAAAATTTACCAGGACTTGCTAACAGTATTTTGTCATCGTTGCTGCCCGTTTTACTGATCGGCTTAGGTACTATAGTGGCCAGCGTATTTGCCGGCAACCTTCAGATAAAAAGTATCGCGCATTTTATTGCTGATCCTAACATAGCCATGGTTGGAACTATTTTGATAGCCACTTACACCTTAGGCATCCGAGCAGGTCGTACTTTAAAACAGGTAATGGATGTTTATGCCGATGCCATAAAAGAGATCTCGCTGATACTGCTTATAATAGGCAGCGCCGGTATTTTAAAGCAGGTATTTGTTGATACCGGCGTGAGCACGCAGATAGCGGCCGGTTTGCAAACGCTAAATATGCCCCCACTGCTTTTGGGCTGGCTGATTGCAGCTATATTAAGGGTATGCCTTGGCCCGGCAACAGTAGCCGGACTTGCAGCCGCCGGAATTGTTTTCCCGCTGATGCAAACTACGCAAGCTGATCCAAACCTGATGGTACTATCAGTAGGTGCCGGAAGCTTATTCTGCTCTCACGTTAACGATACATCATTCTGGGTATTTAAAGAGTATTTCGGGCTGGATATGAAACGAACCTTTATGTCGTGGTCGCTTATGGAAACGCTTGTTTCTGTATTAGGGCTTATTGGCGTATTAATACTTAATATGTTTATATAACCACCCGGGTTCCGGATACGAAAACCTTGTTGCAATTTCAAAACAGCAACAAAGAATACACTCGCCACAAAAGGTCTTACAGATTTTTTGTGGCGAGTTTTTTAATAAGAATGCCGACCTTTGTGGCAGATCTATAAAAAATGTCGTCAGAGCAGAACAAAACAAGCACGGAAAAAGAAAATCTGCACCCCCGCAATAGTCATAGGGCGGGGTATGATTTTAAACAACTTTGCAAAAGTAGCCCGCGATTAAAAGCATTTATATCATTAAATCAATATAATGACGAATCTATAGATTTTAGCAACCCGGATGCAGTTAAGGCTTTAAACAAAGCGCTGTTAAAGCATTTTTACGGCGTTAACCATTGGGATATTCCGGAAGGCTACCTCTGCCCGCCAATACCGGGGAGGGCTGATTATTTACATTATGTTGCTGATATATTAGCCGAACTTAATAATGGTAAAATACCCACAGGCAATAAAATACAGGTATTAGATATTGGTATGGGTGCAAATTGTGTTTATCCTTTAATTGGAAGCCACGTTTACAACTGGGAATTTGTTGGTACCGATGTTGACCCCGTTGCTATTAGTTCGGCACAAAATATTGTTTCGCTGAATCCGGAATTTAAGGATAAGATTGAATTTCGTTTGCAAGCCAACAAGTCGCATATATTTAACGGCATGATCAAAAAGCACGAGGGTTTTGACATAACCATGTGCAACCCACCGTTTCATGCGTCTTTGCAAGAAGCACAGTTATCTACAGCCACCAAGTGGAAGAAGTTAGGCATTAACAAACAAACTAACGCGCTGAATTTTGGCGGGCAAAAAACCGAGCTCTGGTGTTACGGCGGCGAGGCCGGATTTATCAGGCGTATGGTTGAGCAAAGCACCGTGGTTGGGCAACAATGTTTGTGGTTCTCAACCCTGGTATCAAAAAAAACCACGTTGCCAATTATTTACAAAGCTTTAAAAAACGTTAACGCGGTTGATGTTAAAACCATTACCATGGCGCATGGGCAAAAAGTAAGCCGTATTGTAGCCTGGACATTTTTAACCCCAACAGAACAAATTAACTGGAGAAATAAATTTTGGCGTGATCAAGGCTAAACAAAGAACAGCTTAGCCCCACCTCTTTTGAGCGTAATAACCCATAAATAACCCTCGCGCAAATTATCGTTCGCATATTCATTCAGCCCGATTTGCCTTTATCCGGAATCTCATCTATGTCTATTTACGAGCTATTACGCTCAAGAGGAAAGTTTTTACAGCTTTAATCCCTATACTTACTTTGATACATCATCATTATTAATACCCCGTTTATTCTTCTTTATCCCATCCTTTAGTTTGCCGAAATTATAATTCAGGCTTGCTGTAAACGACCGAAAATATAGCTGCCCGGTTGTTAGCTGCGTAAAATCATTCCCGTTGGTTTGGGTTTTGTTATCACGATATTTTGTAAACGGATTGCGCACCGATGCCGAGAAGGTGAGCTTGTTATTAATTAACGCTTTATTTACGCTTACTGACGAGCTTACAAAACCGTTTGAATATCCTTGTAAACCTGTTGGGTTACGCCCGGTAACATCAACCCCGCCAGAAATGCGCCAGCCGCTCTTAAAGCTGTAAGCCAACGTAGATGAAGATGTTAATACCCAAACTTCATTCCTTTTAGCAATGCCCGCAATTTCGCCCTGCATAGTAAAATACTGAGCGAATGCGTTTGTACTAAAATTCCATTGCCCGGTTATTGGATAATTGACATTTGCTGATCCGCTAACGGCTCTAATATTCCCCACGTTTTTATAAGTAGTGGTGGTTATTTTTGTAACCGGATCAAAAGTAGCAATCGGCAAATCCATATCATTCACAAAATCATAACCCAGACTTACTGTCAGACTTGCTTTTTTTGCGGTGCGGTAGCTTAATTGAGCGCCGTTAATCATGGTTCGCCGCAATTCCGGGTTGCCTGTTATTACAAAGTTAGGATTTGAGCGATCAACAAAAGGGTTCAGCTTGTTAACCCCGGGGCGCCTTAATCTTTGCGAAAAGCCGAAATTTAAACTACTCGCTTTATTAAGCGTCCAATTCATAGAAACAGATGGTACAACGTTTAAATAGTTTTGACGAACATTAGTAATTGTAGCAACGAAATTGGCATCGGTAAAAGTTTGCTCTATCCGCAAGCCTGCTTTTATTCCCCATTTTTTGCCGGTGTATTGCCACGTATTATATGCAGCCAGTATGTTCTGGTCGCCACTGTAATTATTGGCAGCGGTGCTGTTTAAGCCGTTTATAGCATATTGAAAATCGCTCTCGTTTTTCCGCAAAATGCCTTTTACACCTGCTTCAACCAGCCATCTTTTAAATCCGCGCACGTAATCAACCTGTAAGGTTTGCTCGCGGGTATTGGTGCGGTTCTCCTGCACCTGGTCGGGGTTTAAATAGTTAATACGGTTAGTAGCCAGCAACAGGTTAGTATTATCGCTGTTATAATTCATAAATCTATAGGAAAAAGTAAGCAGTTTGGCTTTGTCATGCTTAAACCCTAACTGATAATTTAAGGATGCATCAACACTTTTTCCGCTGCCTTTACTGCTATTGGTTAACCTGTACCCCTGCAACACGCCGGCACCTCCATTTAACGAGGAGTTCTGAATAATATCGCCGTCTGCCCTATTTCCGCTAATGTTGAATTGCGCGGTTAACAAACTCAGCGAATCCATCTCATAGCTTAACTCCGTGCCAAAATATGCGCTTTTTCCTTTGGCTTTTGTAGTACCTTGCTGCACCAGGTTGGTAGGAGCGGCACCTGTTGTGGTCCGTGTGTTTAAGGTTTCGGTTTGCGGTGTGTTGTTAAAGCTGCCACCACCAAAAGCAGACATGCCGAATTTCCCTTCCTTAATGTTAAAAGTAGCCCCCAAACCCGGCCCTGCAGGGTAACGGCCGTTCACATTAACCGTTCCGTTATAACCTGCTGCCGTTATTTTTGTAGTGATGATATTGATAATACCAGCCAGGCCCTCGGCATCATACTTAGCGGGTGGGTTGGTTATTACCTCAATGCGCTGTATGGTTGATGCAGGCATGCTGCGTAAAATATTCTTCGGGTCGCGCTCTAACATGCCCGACGGTTTGCCGTTAATAAATATCCGGTAGCTGCTGTTCCCTTTTAACAGGATGTTTTCGTTAGCATCTACAGAAATAAACGGCACCTTGCGCATCATCTCCAGCACATTACTTACTTTACTTTCCGGGTCGGCCTGCAGATCGTAGCTCAGGCGGTCTATTTCTTGTTTAACAATTGGCTTGTCGGCTTTGATAGCCACTTCCTTCAGGTTGCTAACCTGTGTTTCCATAGCTACCACGCCTACATCCATAATGGATATTGAAAGGTCTGCTGCATCAACCGCTATCGTTTTGCTTTGATAACCCACATTAACCAATACCAGGTTATATTTTGCACGAGGAATGCCCGTAAAAGCAAATGCACCATCAGTTTTGGTAACCATTTGTTTAACAATAACGTTCTTGTCTGTTTTTAATATTACAGTGGTATAAACCATGGGCTGTTTAGTAGCAGCATCAACCACTTTTCCGGCTATGGAATAGGTCGTTTTTTCCTGCGCAAACAGATTTATGCTGAACGCTGATAATACTAGTATAAGCGTAAAAAAATGTTTTATAATTGATTTCATGATGAAGTTTTTTGGCAAAAAGAGTCGCGTAAGCTACCTGTAAGGTGCTCTCGATTTTTTTAATAGTAAAGATTTTTTAAAGCCCTTTCGCGCTAGGAACAGCCACGCGAAAGGCTACGGAAGGCTATTGTTTGCTTTGTTTTTGTACCACAAAAAAGGCAACTATCAGGCTCATGCCGCCAAACAGAAACACCATTGATGTGTAGGCAAAATTTTCGTCAACTCCCAACTCATATAACAGATAGCCAACTATCACCCCCGCAGCTATTCCAAGCGAAATAATGCCGTATTTTAACAGGTTAATGTTATCAAGAGATTTAAAGGGCGATGCCATGTTTTTCTCTAAAATGGCCATACGTTCGCGGTGGCGCGATACCAGATAAACATATATTAAACCGAATACTGCTGCGAATAATACAATTGATACTATTGCGTCTCTAACAAGTTCTAATCCGTCTGACATTGTTTTAATGTTTTATGTTAATTAATTGATTTACCCCCATATGAGTGAAATTTTAAACAAGCGGTTACAAACTTTAAATTTATTTTATCTGTAACCGCCCCGCGCGTTTTTCACTCTTATGTGTGCATGAAGCATTTAGAGGACCAGGTTTATTTAGACAAGATACTTAACGGCGACCCGGCTTCATATGCTGTGCTTGTAAATAAATATAAGGATATGGTTTACAGTATTGCGATAAAGATATTACGCGATGCGGATGACGCGCAGGATTTAGCACAGGAGTGCTTTATAACCGCTTATCAGCAATTGCATAAATACCAGGGGCGGTCAAAATTCTCTACCTGGTTGTATACTATCGTATATCGCGCTGCGGTTACCCAGTTGCGGCAGAATAAACTGGATACTACTTTTATTGGCGATAGTGCTAATGAGGTATCAGACGGCGCAATTAACCAATTTGACCAACTACAGTCAAAACAAGTGGGGCAGCAGGTGCGTTTGGCTATTGATAAGCTACCGCAAACCGAAGCTTTACTGGTAACTTTATATTATATAAATGATTTGCCGATAAAAGAGATGCAGGAAATTACGGGCCTGTCAAAACCCAATATTAAGATCAAGCTGTTCAGGGCCAGAAAGAAACTGGAGCACGAACTGGCGTTTTTGTTGGATGATAAAATGAAGGTGAGCAATGAGCAGGAATAAGGAAGATGTTTTCAGAGAGCTAATCAACAAAGCGGACACTCAGCAACCTGCTGATGATATAGCCAACCTGGTGATGCAGCAAATTAATGCCGAAACGCAGGATAAAGTTGTGATAAGCCCGGCTTTAAAAAGCCTGCTGCAACAACATGCCAATGATGTTGCACCTGTGGCATTTACGCGCAATGTAATGGCGCAGGTAAATCCGCAACCTGTTCAAACAGCATACGCGCCACTCATATCAAAAAGAGCCTGGTATGTGGCGGCATCAGTGTTGGGGGTATTAATGCTGCTAAGTATCTGGGGCGGTTCAGGCGATCATGCTTTTGCCACAAACCTGGGCGGCAACACCATAAAACAAATTAACGCACTACCATCCATCTATATAATAACCTTAACATTTGGGGCGCTGCTGTTGGTGGCAGAACATTTTATAACAAACCGAATAAAATTAAGTAAACAATAGGGGGCTCTACGCTATTCTACGGCGCTTTACGGGTGGCTCAGGCTGGCTCATATTTAGCTGAGCTACCCCCCTTTTACTTTTCCACCTTACTGATCCAATCTTTTACGGCAACGCGCAGCGCCTGTTCTTTCTGCAAAACATCGTTCATGTCTGTGATATTGATAAGTCTGCGCCCATCGGCATAGTCGCCGGTAAGTAGTTGGTTATCGTTATTGATCTTAGCCCCGCTTGGAAACACAAGCAAAATGCGCTTGTGCAGGTTCATTACGGCAATATATTGTTTATACTCTTTTGGGTTAAATGGTTTCATGGCACCGGTATAGTAAAAACTTGGCGCATTCCATTTTATTTCTTCGGCAATTTCAGGGTCGGTGCTTAAAATTATCTGCCGCAGCTTTTCCACTATTGCGCTGGTGGTTTCGTCCAGTTGCGCTATATAGGCTGATACAGCCTCGCTTGCAGCTAATTTAGGTACACTGGTCATAAAAAGGCCTTGTTTATTTTAATTTTGGGCATTTTTTTCAATTGTGAGTAGTGTAGCAGGTTTGTAGCAGGGTGTAGCACCCTATCTGCTACGCTACAAACTAACGGGCCATATTAGTAACACGTGTGGGTGTCTCAGTCCCGGCAACTATACCACGCGAACTTAAAGCGATAGCCTTAATGGTTGCTGTAATATTCTTCACATCCAATGAACTGAATTCATCCTTTACGGTATGGTACAGCTTATCAATATCAATCTGATCTGTTGATATGGTATGCGCCGGAACACCCAGCATTGCCAGGGCAGCGTTGTCGCTACGGAAAAACAACTGTTGTTCGGGGTAAGGGTCGGGATGAAATTTAAAGGCGGTGCCTTCCAGGTTTTTTTGCAGAATAGTGCCAAAATCCGAGCGCTCAAAACCTGTAATAAATGCCGAGTTCTCGCCAAATTTTGATGCCTTACCAATCATTTCAATATTGAACATGGCAACAGTTTTATTAGGGTCAACCATTTTAGAAAAATAGCGGGCGCCATATCCGCCTATCTCTTCGGCCGTAAAAGCAACGAAGATCAATGTGCGGGCGTTGTTATCCAGTTTTTTAAAGTACTTGGCCAGTGTAATAACCGCCGTAGTGCCTGATGCATCATCATCAGCGCCGTTGGCTATACTGTCGCTCTCTATAACATTCTTAACAATGCCCAAATGGTCATAATGACCGGAGAAGATCACAAACTCATTCGGCTTGGTTTTACCGGGCAGCACACCCACCACATTAAACAGCGAATTGTTGGTCAGTTTTTCTGCCATATTTCCGCGTGTTGGCAACGGCCCCAATGCTTTAGGGTCAACTACCTGGCGGAAGCCGGGGTTACCTTCAAGCGGTTTCAGTCCAATGCTTTTAAATTCGCCTTCAATAAACTGCGCGGCTTTTTCAATGCCGGGCGTAAAGGTTCCACGTCCCTGCATATCATCGGCAGCGAGTGTTTGGATAATGCGCGCTACGTCTTTCTGATCAATAAGCTTTTCCACATCCTGCGCATAAGTACAGATTGATGTGGCAAGGATGGCAAGTAAAGCGATGATTTTTTTCATGAGTAGTTTATTTTACTTTGGATGATAACCAATTGTTCCTGAACGCCAGTTGTGATGCATCCGGTTGCATACCTGCTTTTTCAAAAGTAACAATTTCAAACGCCGGATTTTCTGTCAGGCTTACAGTTGTTTGATGATCGCCCGTGCGGTTGGTATAAGTTAACTGTACCTGCTCGCCAGGCTTTTTGTCGCTAATGATCTGGTTAAATGATGCCGCATCGGTTACTTTTTTCCCATCGGCAGTTAAAATCACATCGCCGGCGTCAATACCCGCACTGTATAACGGAGAGCCGATTAAAGTATTCCCGGTAATAGCCAACCCGGCAGTACTGGCAACCTGCACCTGCCCTGAACGCCCCCTGATAGACGACGCAGATAAACCGGCCCAGGCTTTACCCGGCTGCGCTTTACGCATCAACAAACCGGCCTTGGCAAGCAGTGCCTCATAGTTGTTTTTCTCGATCCCGTAGATGTACCGATTGAAAAAATCGGCTACAAACTTGGTGTCTTTAGTCAGTTTGGCCAGATCGCTCTGCAGATCAGGGATAGTATAGGGCTTCATCTTCTCACCCCTTTCCTGCCAAACTGTACGCATGTAATCGTCCAATGTCAGGTTAAAATCACTGCGCAGTTTCAGATCAAGGGCGAGGGCAATAGCGCCGCCATAGGTATAATAACTGGTAAAATTGTTAGCGTAGTTATTCGGGTCTATAGAAACCCCGGCATCTGTAAAAACAGATTTGCGGCTCATTTCTGTAGCCGGATACTTTGCCGCACCCGGTGTATTTAATATCGCGTTAACCAATCCGCCTAAAACACGCGTATAGTCATCAGTAGTATAAAAACCAGAGCGGGTTAATATCAGTTCGCCATAATATTGAGTAAAGCCTTCGGCAAACCAGAGTTCGCTGCTCATGTTGGCATGCGTAAAATTAAAAGGCTCTAATGATTTTGGCCTGATGCGTTTTACATTCCAGGCGTGGAAAAACTCGTGCGAAAATGTTCCCAGCAGATCCTTCTCATTACCGGCAACTTTTGCTGCGGCATCAACTATCACAGTGGAGTTTCTGTGCTCCATACCATCGCCCGAGTTGGTAGGGTATACATCATCCAGAAAAGTGTACTCACCATGATCATAGGCGGGCAATTCGCCAAAAACCGCCTGCTCCTCCAGTACCATTTTCTGAACCATTTTACTAAAATTATCAATAGTAAGTTGGTCATCTGCTGAATGTATGGTAAGGTTGATCTTTTGCCTTTTGCCATCGGGGTTTGCTACCTCCCAGGTGCTCACTTTATAGCCGGATAACTCCGTGGGGCTATCCATCATATATTGCAAATTAGGAGCCGAGTATACGTTAGCGCCTTCGTGCTTTAGTTGGGTGGCTACTTTCCAACCGTATTTATCCAGATCGTTAAATTCAAAACGAATATCACGCAATTCCTGCCCGGCATTAGCCAGCCATATAAAGGTAGCAGGCATATTAAGGTGCGCATGGCTGGCATCAATGCCTGTGTAGGTGCCATCGGTCCAGTTGCCAAATAAGGTGTAGCTCACTTTTACTACATCACCATGTTCAGCAATTTCATACCTGTCGCCTTCTACCTGCTTTATCACAAGCGGGCTGCCGTCTGTATTAAAAGCTTTTACGTTATAAATGTTTTTGCCAAACTCATGCGTAGCATACCTGCCCGTTGATGAGCGACTCATATTCAGGTTCAATAAACCCGCGGGTGCTTTGGGAACAGTGAGCGTTATTTCGGCCTCGTGATGCGCTGCGTTGGGGAAAGCTATGGTATAATAAATGGGTTTGGGGGCGGGCTGCGCCAGTGCACCGCACGTAAAAAAAGCCGTGGCCAACACGGTTATGGAGAGTTTTTTCATCATTCAGTTAATTAAAGGCAAAATAACGTAAAAAATGAACGTAAGGAAATATTATATCAGCAATTACCGGTAACGGTAACGTGTCATATCATTTTCTGACTGGCCGATGAGGGCCTTCTTCCTGTTGCCTATGTCTTCATCCAGATGGTGGTCAAAAACGCTGTCGGTTATGGCTATATCACGTTCTTTATCGCGCTCCGCATAATGCAGGTCGGCATCGCTCATTTTACCAATGGCAACATCATAGGGTCCTTTAGGCGACATCAGCTTAACAAATACAGGCAAGCACTCAAACAATATAAACAAATAGCCTATAAATGATATGGCCAGGTAAGTGTCCAAATCGCGGGTGCCATCGGTATTGTAACTCAGCTGGCCCAGGGCCCAGTTCCTATCGGCAAAACCGGCTACGTTTGCCAAACTATCCAATTGCTTTTCGCTGAAAAGCTTAAGGCCGTTAAGTCCCTCATAGTCTTTACGCTTAATCAGGTATTGATCCATCTGCTCTACATCACCTGTTACCGTCTTAAGCCTATCCTGTTTCTCTTTTAATACCGCTTCTTTCTGTTTGGCATAAGTACCATAACCGGTAATACCCGAAGTTTGATTCGTTTTATCGCCAAAAACTTCCTGATTTAACTGGTAGCGTGAACGATTAATATCTTTTTCTAACGAGTCTTTTTCTTTACGCAGTTCGGCACCCTTGGTTAACTCCATGCCATACTTCTGGGTATAGGTTTTTTGCAGGGTATCAATTTTTCTATTCTGCCCTTTCAGGTAGGCGGATTTTAATTTCTGCCTTATCTCTTTATCAAATATTTTTAACTCCAATGGCCGCGATATAACAATACCTATCATTATGGCTAACAATATACGCGGCGAAGCCTGCAATATTTGTTGGCTGGTGCTGCCATCTTTGTTTATGCTTGATACAATGTAGCGGTCCATATTAAATATGGCGGTGCCCCAAAGCAACCCAAAAAGTATAGCGAAACCAACGGCAAAAGCATCACCGTTAAAAACAAAATACATGGCATAACCGCCTGAAAGGGCGGCAAAAAGCGCGGTAAAAAATATGGTAGCGCCTATGCCTACATACTTACTATGTTCAACAGGATATTTCTTTAAAATGTCAACATGCGCGCCCGAGCAGAACCAGAAAAACCGGGTAATTTTATCCATCAGCTATTTAATATATATTGAAACGCGCCGAAGCGTGTATTGTTACAAAAGTATGGCTTAAATATTTAATACAGAACACTTACCTTTGGTGGGATAAAATTTAAAACCATGCAGGAAATAACCGTACAGGAACTAAAAGAAAAGATAGATAATAAAGAAGATTTTCAACTGATTGACGTAAGAGAAGATTTTGAATATGAAACCTCTAACCTTGGTGGTGTGCTAATACCATTAGGCGGCGTACTGATTGAAACTGATAAAATAGCTAAGGACAAGCCAGTAGTAGTAATGTGCCGCAGCGGCAAGCGCAGCGCGGCTGCCATTATGCAACTGGAGCAACAAGGCTTCACTAATCTGTCAAACTTACAGGGCGGTATTTTAGCTTGGTCGGCAGAGATAGACCCGGATCTGGTAGTATATTAAAATGGGCAAGCAAATATTACTCAATACCCTTTACAACATTGGCATATTTTTAAGCCTGATGACTGCATACTGGGGAATTACCAAGGGCCGCTATGAATACGTAGCTGTAGGCATTTTTATAGCAGCCATATTTGTTGTTTTAAAAATAAAGATCATAAAACAGGTAAGAAGCACCATTAAAAAATAACAACAAGGGCCTCGGATAGAGGCCTTTGTTGTATATTCAACCTCACACCTTAACAACAACCTTATGTTTTTAGCAATTTTAGGCGTCATTATACTTATTGCAGGCATCGTTCTAAAACGGTCGCCACAGCAGCCTGCCGGTCGCGTGGGCAATATATTGAACATTGCGGGTATTATAATTTTAGTTGCGGGTATCGTATCATCAGCATTTAAGGTTGTTGATCCTGGAACAGTAGGCGTGCAGGTATTATTCGGGAAGGTGCAGGAAAAGCCTTTAGAAAGCGGCTTACATACCGTTAACCCTTTAGTTGATATAACCGAGTTTGATACCCGCACCCAAAACTATACCATGAGTGGCACCCACAATGAGGGTGATGTGCAGGGCGACGATGCCATACGCGTGTTATCGTCAGACGGATTGGAGGTAACTATTGATCTGTCAGTTCTGTATAATGTAATACCCTACAAAGCACCGTTTATTATGCAAAACATAGGGGTTGATTTTAAGGATAAAATTGTGCGGCCGGTTACGCGTACCGCTTTGCGTGATAATGCCGTGGCCTATCAGGCTGTAGATCTTTACTCTATTAAGCGGCAGGAGTTTCAAAACAAGATAAACGCTACCATCAGCAAAAATTTTGAACTTAATGGCTTAAAAGTGCAGCAAATATTGATTCGTAATGTTAGCTTACCCCCATCGGTTAAAGCCAGCATCGAATCAAAAATAAACGCGGAGCAAGAAGCGCAAAAAATGCAGTTTGTTCTACAAAAAGAACGCCAGGAAGCCGACCGTAAACGGGTGGAGGCCCAAGGTATTGCCGATTATCAGCGTATACTTTCAACCGGGCTGTCAGACAAGCAGCTGCAGTACGAATCAATAAAAGCACAAAAAGAAATAGCATTGTCGCCCAATACAAAAGTTATTATTATGGGCGGAAAAGGGAATCCAATTATTTTGAGTGACAAGTAAATACTGCGGCCTACTAATGGTAAATTACACCATAAAATATATATCCCATTATAGTAAGTACAGACAAAAGGCTCCAGCATACCATTGCAATTAAAGCGGCACCAAAGCATTTTAAATAGCCAGCGGCTTTATAAGGCATATCCAACACCCGGTGGTATACAATAGATAAGTAAACTAAATGACTAAAAAGCATAGCCGCATAAATACCCGTAGTGGCGTTGGCTCCTTTAAAAAAAAACAGTAGCGGCGTAAATACAAAAATGGATAACAGGTTAAGGAACGAGTTGGTAAATGTCATTACAACCAGGTGCTCGGCATAAAACAACTGTTTCCGGTAAACCAAAAACATAATAAAAGCCAAAAACGGTGTACTTATGCAAAGCACAATGTTGGTGCGGGTATTCATAAAGTTCATGGCTTTTTCTACCCGCCCTTGTATCATATCATACTTTGCCCTTTGTTTTTCTGTTTTTATAGCAGCCGGATATTTAACCTGTGTACCCTGTGGGTTGTACATATTTACGGCTGAATGGAACGGTTTAAAAAAAGAGTTGGATAACACATATATACCCAGCACAATAAAAAAGAAACTGAAAGGATTAAAAAACTTTTTATGTTTACCGGCCAGGAATTCTTTAATAGTTAGACCGGGCTGGGTGGCCATTTCTTTCACCAGGAAAAAAAAGCCTTTATCGGCATGGGTAAGCGCATGTATAACCTCATGGCTAATATGGCTCATGGTTATACGCTTGTGCGTATTTAGTACAGACTGCCCGCAGTTGTAACAAAATTTATCGCGGTCTTTTAACTCAGCGTAACAGTTTAAACAATTTTCGGGATGTGCCATACAAACAGGTTGTTACCCGAAAAATACAAATTTCAAACGAGAATATTGAGTGATTTAATGGCATTTATACAATCACTTGTAAAAAAAAACCACACGTTATTATCGTGCCGCTGATTTATCTAATAAACTTATTCTGATTTTCCTACCAGCTTCCATACATAAGCATTACCTTCCTTGGCAATGCCAAAATAGTCGAACGTTCCGCTTGCCCTGTCGCCGTTTGCATCAAGGGCTTCTGCACCAACTATGCCTGTGCGGGTATTGGCTTGTTCAGTAAATCGTGCTTTAACGTTGGCAAAATCAATTGTTGAGCCTTGGGTAGCTTCCAATGTATAGGCTATAGTCCACGCGGCATCATAAGCCGCCAGTGCAAAAGCATCGGGTTCAATACCTGTTTTCGCCTTAATTCGCGCTGCGATAGGCTTCCATTGCGACTCGGTAGCGACAGGCAAACCAAATGATGGTGCAAAAAAGCCTGTTTTTATAGCAAATTCAGCTACGACAGCATCTGTCAAAAACGCGGTACTTAATACCACCCCATCACCACCAAACCACTTAACACTACTCAAAATCGGGTCAGCAGCAGCTAACTTAAATAGCTCCACACCTTCATCAAATGAGGCTAAATATATACCCACTTTGTCTGCTCCGTACAAGCCGATCAAAGTACTCACCTGGGTTTTGATAGTAGCTGCAAGCGCTGCATAATTGGCAGCGGTGGTAGCGTAAGGCGCAATTGCCACCGTTTGGCCGCCTTTGGCAATAAACGCTGCCCCTGTTGATGTTTGCAGGCCTTTGTTACCTGCATCATCGCGCGATACCGTTACTAAGCCCCTAAAACCTTTTGTGTAAATGGTTGCCGCTGTTGCCGCTCCCTCAATCTTATCGGCCGGGCAAAACCTAAATATGGCATCGTTGGGTATGGCTAAACTTCCGGCTGTGCTGCTTTGGCTCACAACAAGCACCTGGGCATCGTCGCTAAGTGGTTTTAGCGCCGCCAACTCCGCGCTTGATTGCGGGCCTATAATAAATTTGGTGCCGGCATTTTTAGCTTGCGTAAAAAAAGACTTGGTAAGTTCAGCATCCAGCTTGGTGTCGTTTACAGTAAATTTTATTCCGAAATTAATTTTTTTAGCGGTTAGGTACTGGTTAATATCGTCAGAAGCGATCTCTAAAGCTGCCTTTGATGTTATCCCCAATGATGACCAGTTGCCGGTTAACGAGAATAGACCTACAACGCTTACGGTTCTTTTTTGATCATCTTTGCCACAGGACTGGAAAATGCCTGCAATGGTTAGAGCGGCCATTGCCACTGGTAGAAATTTTTTCATATTTAAACATGCGGCTTGCCCTTTGGTTAAGCAAACGTTTGCTAAAATACATAATTATCACTAAGATGGAAGCGTAGATACCATCAAAACCGGCTGATTACCCGATCTTCTTGTAGTCGTCTGCTGATCTGTTTGGATCATAATGCACACCAGGGGTTAACCAGTAAAGCAGCACCACCCTTGAGTACCTGAAATTGAACGGTGAAAGCAAAACAGCCGAGCCCAATAATACACTAACGTATATCCACGGATTTTTACTGCCAGTTAAAATATACAATGCTACTGCCAGTGTAACCATTTGTGCAATATTAAAAGCATAGCTAACAAACATGGCTACGTAAAAATAGCCAGGCTCAATTTCAAACTTAAAACCGCAATGCGCACAGGTTTCATTCATTTTTTGCGACGAAAAGCCGTACATGCTGTTGGCAAACATGTTGCCTCTGCGGCATTTTGGGCACTTGGCGTTTACAGCTGCATAGCTTTGCGATATTTTCATGGTGTTATCAACTAATGTGTACATGCTAATTGTGGTTATGTTTTCTGAATTCTTCGGGCGTAAGGCCCGCCTGTTTTTTAAAGAACTTGGTAAAGTAAGAGTTATCAGCAAAATTTAGCTGATTGGCAATCTCTGCAACAGTAAGCGCCCGGTTTATTAGCAGGCGCTTTGCTTCAAGCGCTATTCTGTTACGTATAACCTCGCCTGCGGCAATGCCCAGCATAGTGTTGCAAAGCGCGTTTAAATGATTCGGCGTAATGAATAACAACTCGGCGTACTCTTTGGGTAGCTTTAGCACCGTGTAATTTTTCTCAATCAATTTTTGAAAATTACGCAACAGGGTATAATTATACGCCGGAACATTTTGATGGGTATTGCCCAGCCTTGCTGTAGTAATAAATATTTTTAATAGTATAGCCCTTATCATATCAGCCCTTAGGGGGCGTTTACTTTCATTTTCTTTAACAAGCTCTTCAAATTCGTGGGCTATTATGGTTTGCATATGTACAGGAATATCAACAACAGAATCGGCGACAATACCTGAAAAAAAGGGCAGCTCATCTAAATAACCCGCTTTAAGTAAAAACGACTGGAAAAACGTTGCCGAAAAATTTATAATGTAACCATCAACCTTTCCTTCAAAGTTCCAGTTATGAACCTGCCCGGGTATCATGAAATAGATTTGGTGCGCCTTTACGGGCACATATTCAAAATCAATAGTTTGCGAGCCGCCACCTTCTGTAAAATATACCAGATGATAAAACGAGTGTTTATGGGCTACAAACAGGTTTTTATGAACTGAAAGATACTCCGCAAACCGGCTTATCAATATGTCGTCCTGACTATTATTAGTGAGGCTGCAAATATCATATACCGGTATATTGGCTTTCATACATCAAAATTAAGGCATATTTACCGTAAACAATGGAAGTATTTGTGGCAGATATGGTACTTTTTACTGATAAGCATTAAATGTAAACAATACCTATATATTGGGGCGAATTCAATGGAGCGTTTAGAATTATTTTGTAACGAATGTGTTACAAAAGCCCCATATTGTGGGGAACATCGTTCCCACATTAAAGCGCATACAAAATAAAACATGCTTGCTACCTCTAAAAACGGCCTTTTTTAGAGTGGCCCACGGTTTGTATTTATCTATTCAAAAAAGGAGAAGATTATGAAACTGAAACCATTATTTGTAACAGCGTTTATAACAGTAGCACTAATTGTTTTAACCGTATCGTCAGTATATTATGTAATTGATGGCGGTTCGCCGGTAAATATCGCCGGTAATATCATCCTGTTGGTTTGCCTGTTCTTTTTAACATGGACGGCCCTGTTGATCAATCGTGCCAAATATTCCAACCCTGCCCCCTAATTAGTGGTTTCCCGCAAGGGAGGCCGCTATATATAGTTGGCCCAACGATTAAGTGTAACAGACAAGTGTAAAGGCTAACAAAAAGCTCTTCGATTTTTCGAAGGGCTTTTTTTGTTTCAGATCCTACCAGACGATCGGATCATCCAAGAAACCTCATTTTCAATAATTTATATAAAAATCATCTTTAACAGGCAACCTTATTACATTTTTTACCGTGATGGATAGTAAATGACCGGTGTTATAATCGGCCGGCAAAAAAACAACTATGAAACATCTGGCAATTATTTTATGGGTTTTAACAAGCGCGTTCTATCAGCCGGGACAGGATCTTTACAGCTGTAAAAATGCTACTATATCTTTATTCTCCTCGGCACCTATAGAAGACATCGCCGCTACATCTGCCAGTGGAAGTTCTGTACTTAATGCCGCCACCGGCGAACTTGCCTTCAGCATAAACATTTCATCATTCAAGTTTAAAAAATCGTTAATGCAGGAGCATTTTAATTCTGAATACATGGAAAGTGATAAGTACCCCAAAGCCAGTTTCAGAGGTAAAATACGGGAGCGCATTAATCTATCACAAAACGGCACCTACCCCGTTACCGCCACCGGCGACCTGGACGTGCATGGGGTTAAACAAAGCCGCACCCTGCAAGGCAGCATCACAGTTAATAACGGCGTGGTAAGCCTGGCATCAGAGTTTATGGTAAAATGCGCCGATCATAATATTGAGATCCCTAAAATAGTATTTCACAACATTGCCGAAAGTATAAAAATAACCGTTGCGGCAACTTACACCCCCGTACCCTCAAAATGACCATTATCATGAAAAGACCTCTTTTACTGTTGTGCCTGTTGCTGCCGGCGCTTAGCCTAAGCGCCCAGCAAACAGGTTTTAAACCAAGCCAAGCCGATTCGCTGATGAATGCTATGGCAGCAGCGGATAGGCCCGTTAAACCGCAGGTTGCCGTATTTGCATCCAGCAGGCTTGTATTGTCTGAAACCAACGAAACCGTTAAAAAAAACAACCTTAATTTTTTAGTGATACACAGGTTTGGCGATATGGGCGGTTCGCAGGGAGGCGGCCAAACCTTTTTTGGCCTTGATAACTCTAGCGATATATACATTGGTTTTGAATACGGATTAAGCAATAATCTTGATATCCATTTCGGGCGCAGCAAGTATCAACAGCTCATAGATCTGGGGTTAAAATATAACATTGTTCATCAAAGCGCTGATGGCGGCAGCCCGTTTGCTGTTACATTGTTAGGCAAAGCAGGGCTAAAGCCTTATAAAAATGATGGTTCTTTCGCAAGCTATTCAGATCGTTTTACTTATGTGGCTCAAGCTATAATAGGCAGAAAATTCTCAAACACCTTTTCGCTGCAAATAACTCCAACCTTTGTTAACAATAATACACCGTTGCCCCAACTACCCGGAAACGAGAAAAGTTTTTTTGCATTAGGAGCGGCGGCGCGCTTAAAGGTGAACAAACGCGTAGGTATTGTGGTTGATTACGCGCATCCGTTTTCGTCCTTCCGGAGCAACTCGCCCGCACCTAATCAATTTTATGACCCGCTGGGCGTTGGCATTGAAGTTGAAACCGGCGGCCACGTTTTTACGCTCAATTTTTCAAATGCGAAAGCTATTTCCCAAACAAATTATTTAAGCGATTCGCGGTCTGACTGGGGTAAAGGTGAGTTTAGGCTGGGCTTTACTATTTCAAGAATGTTTGACCTGTCTGCTCATAAATCATCAAAATAAGAAGCTAAAACAAATTTATCATGGAAAGAGAAGAGTTTTTATCAAAATTAGGCATAGGCCTTTTGGCTGTATGCACAGGCTGTGGTATAGCCAGCTGTGGTTCTAACAAAAGTGATAACCCCAGCCCCGGGGGTGGTGGCAGTAATCCGCCTCCGGGCGGCGGAGCAACCATATTTACAGCCGATTTAAACACGGAAATAACTACCGTAGGCGCATCAAAAGTTAACAGTGGGGTAATTTTAGTTAGAATTGCTGCGGGCAATGTAGCCAGCTCATTTACCGCCGTTCAGGTAGCTTGCACACATGAGGGCACTACAATTGCATACAGTGCTGCCGATAGCAAATTTATTTGTCCGTTACACGGCAGTCAGTTTAATCAAACAGGTACAGTTGTAAACGGCCCAGCTGTAATAGCGTTAAAAAAATATGCAGTCAGCATCAGCGGTAATACACTTAGTGTTGCTTAAAAAACTGATCACAAAGAAAAGCGACGAATTTGAAAACTCCTCGCTTTTTTTGTGCGTTTCAATTTAGTTTGATTAACACTGCACAGCTTATCGCGCAAAGATTGCTTCGGCATTACGAGCGGAAGGAAATGCAGCTAATTTTCATCCTTAATACCCCAGCAATTGCTCCATTGCCTTCTCTAATCGTGATTTACCCAAAAACTGATTCTCCAGCCCTTTATCCATTGGTACAGGCGTATCTAAACTGGCGCAGCGCATTACAGGGGCATCAAGATTAGCAAAGCAGTGTTCGGCAATGCTGGCGGCAACTTCGGCGCCAAAGCCACAGGTAAGGGTATCTTCGTGCAGCACCAGTGCTCTGCCGGTTTTTTTAACGCTTTTGTTCACGGTTGCCCTGTCCCATGGTTGCAGGCTGCGCAGGTCTATTAATTCAATAGATTGATCGGGGTGCGCTTCTATATATTCCAATGCCCAATGCACGGCGTAACCGTAGGCTATTATGGTAGCATAGGTGCCCTCTTTCACTACCCGGGCCTTGCCAATTTCAACATAGGTATCGCCGTCGGGCACTTCGCCGGTAAGGTTGCGGTACAAGTACTTATGCTCAAAGTACATTACCGGGTTAGGGTCGGCAATGGCAGTCATGAGTAGGCCCTTGGCATCATCAGGAAAGGCGGGATACACTACCTTTAGTCCGGGAGTTTTTACAAACCATGCCTCGTTACTTTGCGAGTGGAAGGGGCCGCCCGCCGTGCCTGCGCCTGTTGGCATGCGGATAACCATATCAACATTTTGGCCCCACCGGTAATGCGTTTTGGCCACATGATTAACTATTTGGGTAAAGCCGCTGCTGGCAAAATCAGCAAACTGCATTTCAACTACAGCTTTGTAGCCATTTAGCGCCAAACCCATTGCAGCGCCTATAACCCCCGATTCGCAAAGCGGCGTGTTGCGTACCCGCTCTTTGCCAAACTCGGCCACCAAACCTTCTGTTACTTTAAAAACACCGCCGTATTCGGCTATATCCTGCCCCATCAAAACAAGGTTATCATACTTTTGCATGCTTAACTTTAACGCGGCAGATATGGCATCAATGTAACGTGTTACTTTTTTGCTGCTCCCTGTGGTTGCTGCAGGCAGTTCCGCTTCGCGGTATACGTCATTCAGCTCTGTAAAAATATTAGCCTTTATATCCGGCTCCGCAAATGTCTTTTCTATCAAAGGCTCAAAGCGCTGTGTAAACTCATTACGCAAGTACGGCCCCCACTCGCGGCGCAGTATTTCAAGGCTAACCAGGTACTCCTCAAAAGTACGAACAGGGTCCTTATCCTGCCACTCGTTAAAAAGCTCCTGCGGAACATACTTAGTACCCGATGCCTCCTCATGGCCCCGCATCCTGAAAGTCATACACTCTACCAATGCCGGGCGCGGATGTGTGCGGATGCTGGAGGCGATCTCGCTTATGGCGTAATAAACCGCCAACACATTATTGCCGTCAACCTGCCTGCCCTCAATGCCATAGCCAAGCGCCCTGTCAACCAATCGCTTGCAATTATACTGTTCTGCTACTGGGGTTGATAGTGCGTAGCTGTTATTCTCTATCAAAAATATCACCGGCAGGCTCCAAACTGATGCTATGTTCAAAGCCTCATGAAAATCGCCTTCACTGGTAGTGCCTTCGCCTACAAAAACAAGCGTTGCTTTGGCTTGCTTGCTTAACTTATCGGCAAGTGCTACGCCATTGGCCAGCGTTGGTTGCGGACCTAAATGCGAGATCATGCCCAATATTTTATGCTCCTGCGATCCGAAATGAAATGACCGGTCGCGCCCCTTTGTAAACCCCGATGGCTTGCCTACCCATTGTGCAAGCAAACGTTCAAACGGCACATTACGGGTGGTAAAAACGCCCAGGTTGCGGTGCATAGGTAAAATAAATTCGTCGGGCTGCATAGCCAGGGTGGCCCCAACCGCAATTGCCTCCTGCCCTATACCGGAAAACCACTTGCCTATGCGCCCCTGGCGCAATAGTACAAGCATCTTCTCTTCAATAACACGCGGAAACAACAGCTTACGGTATATATTGATAAGCGTATTATCGTCCAGGTTTTTCCGGTCAAAAATCATACAATATTTATTTTATCGGCTTTGGGGTACGCCTAATAAATGCGCATTCCTTAAGCAAATACACCGCCAATACATGGCAATGTTATTGCGTTTTAAGCAATAACAATATTATGAATTTATTAAATAGAAATTATTTTTTTAGGCAATGGCCTTACTTTGATGGATTATTCTTTTCCTCCCATTGTTTGGCAAACGATTTTTCGGCCACGTTAGGCATTTCTTTATAATGGCCCCATGTTTTTTTGAAAAAAGTTCTTAAAAAAAAGTTCTTCATTTTACCACCGAAAAAATCCTCTGTTTTTCGCTTAAGCATGCCTTTCTTCCACATTTTCCATCCCCATTTTTCCGCGCTTGTAGCTAACCCTTCGTTAACCGCGTCGCGTCGGTTTAAAAGCAGCATTTTATGAATATCAATTTTAACAGGGCATACCTCGGTACATTTACCACACAAGCTTGATGCGTAACTAAGGTGTTTAAAATCTTTCATGCCCTGCAAATGCGGGGTAATAATAGAGCCAATTGGCCCACTATAAGGAGTATTGTAGGTATGGCCGCCAATATTTTTATAAACCGGGCAGGCATTAAGGCAAGCGCCACAGCGTATACAATAAAGACCCTGACGCTGGTCTTTTTGCGCCAGCAAGTTAGTGCGGCCGTTGTCCAGTAAAATAACATACATTTCGTCGGGCCCGTCGGTTTCGTTAGGCTGGCGGGGGCCGCTTAAAATGGTGTTGTAAACCGTTAGGTTCTGCCCTGTGCCATGCCCGGCCAGCATGGGCCAGAAAAGGTCAAGATCTGTTATAGAAGGGATGATCTTTTCTATACCAACAATGGCTATATGTATTTTGGGGAACGTAGTAGTTAAGCGAGCGTTGCCTTCATTCTCGCTAACGGCTACGCTGCCTGTATCAGCAATTAAAAAGTTGCCGCCGGTTATGCCTACATCTGCACGCAGGTATTTTTCGCGCAGCAGTTCGCGGGCCTTAAGTGTCAGTTGCTCGGGCGTAGCATCGGGCGGGGTACCAAAACGTTCATGGAAAAGTTTTGCAATGTCCTCTTTTGAAAGATGCATAGCGGGCGTAACAATATGGTACGGCCGCTGACCCAACAGTTGTACAATGTACTCGCCTAGGTCGGTCTCTATAGATTCAACGTTGTTACTTTCTAAAAACTCATTCAAATGAATTTCTTCGGTAACCATTGATTTTGATTTAACAATGGTTTTGGCATCAACCCTTTTCAGGATATTCAATATCTCCTGGTTGGCCTCAGCAGCGTCATTGGCCCAGATAACTTTACCGCCGCGTTTCTGAAAGTTTGCTTCAAACTCCGGTAAAACCTTATCCAGGTTCTCCATCATTTTCCATTTTATTACATGCCCACGGCGCTTGGCATTCTCCATATTTATAATTCTGGACAAGCCCCGCGCAACAGCCGTATCATATTTCCCGATATTGTAATTAATAATACGCCTGTGTTCTGCATCAAAGGCCTTATTCTCAGCGTCGGTTAAAAATTCTTCGGCAATTGTAGTCATAATGCTAAGTTATGTTTTTTGGGTGATTATTTTTAGAGCTTTCCAGCATGCGCTTAACCCGGATAAATCGATATATTTTTTCAGCTAATTGTTATTGTGGTTTCTGATTAGTAAGTTCGATTTAACTAACCTCTTAGTCATGCCTTCGCGCCCAATTATTAACCTAACGCAAATTTGTATTTCAAGTTTCAGAATTTTATTTTCGGTGCTCTTCAATGCAATTTGCGTTTTCTCCCTGTTGCTGATAAGTATGCGTGTTAACGCACAGCAATCCCCAACCAGTAAGTTTAAAGCATACGCCACTGCGCTTAGTAATCTGCGCGAGTTGAAACCTATAGAAAAGCTGTATCTGCAAACAGATAAACCTTATTATAGCATGGGCGATACCTTACGTTTTAAAGCTTATTTGTTGAATGCCGATTATCTTACACCCACTGCACAAAGCGGTTTGCTGTATGTAGAGCTTGATGATATATCAGGCAAAAACGCCAAGCGAATAATGGTGCCGGTAGTTAGCGGTTTGGCCTGGGCCGATATTGCGCTGGATAGTGCCGGGGTACCCAATGGCACCTACACCCTGCGCGCCTACACCAACTGGATGCGCAACTTTGGCGAGGACTATATTTTTAAGAAGACCATTACTATATCAAAGAGCACAGGACAATCCATTGCTGGTTAAAACCAATTTCAAAAAGATTGGGAGTAAGATAGAAGGCGATCTGCAGTTTAGTTTGTTGGATGGGCGGATGCAGGCTTTTAGAGATATGGAACTTAAAGTAATGAACGGTCGGCGGAACCTTTCGAAAAACAAAGTTGTTACCGGGGCTGACGGTACTGTAAAAGTGAATTTTACCCTGCCTGAAGGAGAAAAAGCTTTGAGCATCCAGGCGCTTATTGCAGGTAACGGTTTGTTAAATATTCCTATCCTTATCAATCGTAAAGAAAATACTGATGTACAGTTTATGCCCGAAGGAGGACAGCTTGTTTCGGGATTGACAAGCAGAGTGGGTTTTAAGGCCCTTGGCGAGGATGGCAAGGGTGTTGCCATAACAGGTAATGTAACAGACGGCAAGGGTAATAAAGTAGCGGCTTTTGCTTCTGCTCATGCCGGTATGGGCAGTTTTGAGTTTACTCCTTTGGCAGGCGAGGTTTATTCGGCAAAAGTGGATGGTATTGTTAAATCCTATACTTTACCCGCAGTTAAACCGTCAGGTACAACTTTGGCCATAAAATCAGCAGGCCCCGACTCTTTGCAGGTAATTGTAACTTCAACGCCGGATGCTAAAGGCACGTATTACCTTATTGCGCATTCAAGAGGGGTGGTATGCTATGCGCAAACCGTTAGCACATTAACTATAAACAAGGCTGTTGCTAAAAGCTGGTTCCCTACAGGTATTGTGCGCTTTAGTTTACTTAATAGTGCTAATCAGCCTGTTAATGAGCGTATCGCTTTTATTGATCATCATGATGATCTGCGCATATCCGTACTACCGCATCAGCCTTCGTACGGAATTCGCGATAGTATCGCGTTAGCGATAAAGGTAACAGACAGCAAAGGCAGCCCTGTAGAGGGCAATTTTTCTTTAGCCGTTACCGATGAAGGACAGGTAAAACAGGATAGCCTGGCCAGCAATATTCTTAACAATTTACTATTTACATCTGACCTGAAAGGAAATATTGAAGGTCCCGGCTATTATTTCGTCGGAAATAAAGAAGCCGACCTTGATAATTTGATGCTCACACAAGGTTGGGTAGGTTACCATTGGCAAGAGGCTTTTCAACCCAATCTGCCCTTTGCGTTTAAACCCGAAAAGGAGTTTGTTGTGAGCGGCAGAGTAACTAACGCTTTTGGCAAGCCAATAGAAAAATCAAACATACTATTGCTCTCCAATCGCCCTGTTGTGTTTAAAGATACGCTTACAGGCAAAGACGGTCGTTTTGTTTTTAAAGATATATTCCCGGTTGATACCGCCATTTTTAAACTACAGGCCCGGAATAAGAACAACAAGGCGTTTAATGTAGGTATAAACATTGATGAAACTGCCCCACCTGTTTTCAATCTTGAGGTCTCGATTAAGCCCTGGTATTTAGATTCGGACAGCACATTTCTGAATAACGCAAAGAACAAAATAGCCGAAACAATAGCGTTGTCTAATTTTAGGGGCGAGGGAAATGTGCTCAAAGAGGTTAACGTCAAATCAAAAAAAATTGTAAAAGACTCAAAAAACTTAAACGGACCGGGTGAGTTTGACTTTATGATTGATGAAGAGGAGATCAATAAAAAACCGGTAAAAACCACATTGGAAGAACTTTTGCGTGAAAAATTTCCAGCTTTTGCCTCTCAAGGGGGGATTTGGCGTTGGAAGTTCGCTAAAATCATTGGGGAAGGAACGATGGTGCTGCCATACGTTTGGAACGCAAAAAAAATACGCTTTATTTTCGACGGTATTGATATCGATTTTTTTTACTCCGCCCCTACGCCGGGAGGAAATGCCCGCTATCATTATATAAAACCCATTTTGGATTATTTCACTGCCGAAGATATAGTTGGCGTAGAAATAATGGAGCAACCCAAGTACACGGCTACCTATCATAACGACCCTGTTTATACTGCGGACTGTTACGTCTACATTGAAGTTACTACCCGCGCTAAGAAAGGCCCTTTTATGAAGGTAACACCTGGCACCTACTTTTATAAAACGCTACCTTTTACATTAGCTAAGCAGTTTTATAGCCCTAAATACACTGTAAAAAACAAAACAACTGCTATTGGTACTGATCTGCGCTCCACCATTTTTTGGAGGCCTAATATCATTACTGATAAAGACGGTAAAGCAACTATTTCATTCTACAGCGCAGATAAAGTCACCAATTATACAGTGCTTATGGAGGGTACAGATCTGGACGGGCAGTTAGGTTTTGGCAGGCAGCAGATCAAGGTAAAATAAAAAAGCCACCCTTTTTGTGAGGATGGCTTAATAAAATTAATGCTTATTAACGATTGCTCTTGCTATCTAAAACGGGGCGTTTATCGGCATTAGCCAAATCCCAGGCCGTAAAATAAACCAGTTGCGCACGTTTAGCTAAAAGCGGGAAGTTGATCTTGCTTACTTCATCGCCCAAACCGTGGTAATCTTTATGCACACCATTAAAATAGAATATAATGGGCACGTTATGCTTTGCAAAGTTGTAATGATCTGAACGGTAGTAGAACCTGTTCGGGTCGTTCGGGTCATCGTATTTATAATCTAATTTCAATTTAGTGTAGGTGTTGTTGGCGTTCTCGCCTGCCTTATGCAGATCAGAACTCAACATAGATGAGCCGATCACATATACGGTATTGGCCGAATCGGGCTTGCCTTCATATTCTTCGCCTACACGGCCTATCATATCAATGTTCAGATCGGCAATGGTGCTGGCCATAGGCACAACCGGATGCTCTCCATAATACTCAGAACCAAGCAAGCCTTTTTCTTCGCCCACATTACCTAAAAACAAAATACTTCTGCGCGGCCCCTTACCGTCTTTCTTAGCTTCGGCAAAAGCCCTGGCTAGTTGCAGCATAGCCGTAGTGCCCGATCCGTCATCATCTGCACCGTTGTTTATGCGGTCGCCTTTAGTACCTTCAGGCAACATGCCTATATGGTCGTAATGTGCAGACACCACCAGATATTCATCTTTAAGTTTAGCATCACTTCCGGGTAAAATACCCACAACGTCAACGGCTTTTACCGGTTTTTCTGTACCGGCGTAAGTTGTTGTTAAATCAACCTTAATGGTTTGAGTTTGGGGTGTGCCGCTGGCATCAATCTCCTGTTTAAATTGTGTAATAGTTTTGCCCGTAGGTTTAAGCAGATCATTAGCAATAGCAGGGGTTATAGTATAAACAGGAGCGCTAATGGTTTCGTTTTTAAGTGTCATCCTTGTTCCGGCGGCCCGTCTTACTGCAGCACCCGCAGGGTTAACCGCTAAAATTATAGCGGGCTTTTTGCTTTGGATAAACTGAATGCGCCTGCTGCGGTCTGTACTCCAGTTTGATGTTTTATCGGTACCAGTAACTTTAAAAACGCCATTACTAACCGGCTCGCCGGTGTTGATGTATAGCACAACCTTGCCTGTGATATCCGTGTTTTTTAAATCATCGTAAGTATCGGCACCTATTCCGTATCCAATAAAAACAAAATCGCCGGTAGTTACCGTTTTAACGCCGGTGTTGCCCGTAGCCGAAAAATCGGTACCGATAGTGTAGCTTTTGCCATTAGCCGTAAACGCGTTTACCGTAAAAGAAGGCTCTACTATAGCTACATCCAGAAAATAAGAACCGTTTACAGGCGCTTGCAACCCCAAAGCTTTAAACTCATCAGCAATATACTTTGCGGCTTTGTCGGCGCCGGGCTTGCCGGTTTCGCGGCCCTCAAACTCGTCAGAGGCAATAATGCTAAGATGTTTTTTGGCCAGTTCGGCGCTTACAATTTTTGAATATTTTACAGCCGTTGGGTTTGGCTGTGCGCACGCTCCGGTTACTAACCCGGCAAAGGTGAGCAGTATAAGGGTTTTTTTCATAAAATCAGTTAATTAACGCTAAGGTATATTTTTTGGTATAAAAAAACAGCGATGAACTATTAAATCCATCGCTGTTTCTATTTTTTGAGCGTGTGTCGCTTATGTTTCCATCAGCTCTTCCGTCTTCTTTTCGCGACGTTTACCTACGCCTGCCGCTACCCAAATGCCTATTTCATAAAGAAAAAGCAGCGGAACAGCAACTACGCTCATAGTTATGGCATCGGGCGTTGGCGTAATAATGGCTGCAATTATTAAAATGATAAGAATGGCGTAACGGCGGGTTTTGCGCATTAAAGCCGCGCTTAAAATACCTATGCTGGCCAACAAATAAATTAAGATAGGCAGTTCAAATATCAAACCCGAACCCATTGTTAAAGTGGTTAAGGTTGATAAGTAAGAGTCAACCCGTATCATGGTGGCAATCTGGTCGCTCACCTCAAAGCCAATCAAAAACCGGATTGACATAGGGGCCACAATGTAATACCCAAACAACACGCCTAACAAAAACAAGGCTGACGCGTAAAAAACAAATCCGGATGCTGCTTTCCTTTCTTTTTCGTGTAAGGCCGGCTTTATAAATTTCCATACCTCATACAAAAAATAGGGGATGGCAAACACCAACCCTGCCGTTATACACGAGTTCATTACCAGGTTAAACTTCGCACCCACTTCAGTAACTACCATTTTATCATTAAAGCCTTCAAAGCACCACCCATCCATTTTAAAAGCGGTGCCTATTTTACACAGCATGCTGTATGTCCAGAAGGTTTTATACCGGGGCCCGAAAATGACAGTGTTAATCAGAAAATCCTGAAAATAGAATGCAAGTGCAGTAAAGATAGCCAGTGCAATAGCGGCTCTTATTAAATGCCAGCGCAAAGCTTCAAGGTGCTCGAAAAACGACATTTCCGATTCCAGGTTTTTGCCTTTATTTTTAATAGCATTAAATAGTTTGTTAGCCATCTTATCTGTCAATATTACGCATTAACGTATATATTGCTGTTTGTAGTTTTATTTTGCCGGATAATAATTCCTTTATTAGTATTCAAAGGTTTCCATAAACTTGGTGGTAAAGTTACCCGCACGGAAGTTAGGATCTTGTAATAATTTTAAATGGAATGGGATTGTTGTTTTAACGCCCTCAATAACAAACTCGCTTAAAGCACGCTCCATTGTGCTAAGGGCTTCATCGCGGGTTTGCGCCACGCAAATAACCTTGGCTATCATTGAGTCGTAATTTGGCGGTATAACATAGCCGCTGTATACGTGCGTATCTATGCGCACACCGTGCCCACCCGGTGAGTGGAAGTTGGTTATTTTGCCCGGTGAAGGGCGGAAGTTGTTATATGGATCTTCTGCATTGATACGGCACTCTATGGCGTGCATAGTTGGCTCGTAATTTTTACCGGAAATAGGTATACCTGATGCAACTTTTATTTGCTCTTTTATTAGATCGAAATTTATTACTTCCTCAGTAACCGGGTGCTCTACCTGAATACGTGTATTCATTTCCATAAAGTAGAAGTTACGGTCCTTATCAACCAAAAACTCTACCGTGCCTGCACCTTCATACTTAACGGCTTTAGCTCCTTTTATAGCAGCCTCGCCCATTTTTTTACGCAATTTATCCGTCATAAAAGGCGATGGTGCTTCCTCAACCAGTTTTTGATGGCGGCGTTGGATAGAGCAATCACGTTCAGACAAATGGCAAACTTTGCCGTATTGATCACCTACAATCTGGATCTCAATATGGCGGGGGTCCTGAACATATTTTTCAAGATACATACCATCGTTACCAAAAGCCGCGCCCGATTCTGCACGGGCCGAATCCCAGGCTGCTTCAAACTCTTCATCTTTCCAAACCACACGCATACCACGGCCACCACCACCGGCAGTAGCTTTTAAAATTACCGGATAACCAATTTTTTTAGAAATGGCTATGCCTTGTTTTACATCGGTAAGCAAACCCTCAGAACCCGGAATAGTTGGCACGCCGGCCTTCTTCATGGTCTCTTTGGCCGAAGCTTTATCGCCCATGGCGTTGATCTGATCGGCAGTTGCGCCTATAAACTTTATACCGTAATCTGCGCAAATAGCCGAGAACTTAGCATTTTCTGACAAGAAACCATAGCCAGGATGGATAGCATCGGCATTGGTTAACTCGGCAGCTGATATAAGGTTGGGGATACTAAGGTAAGAATCTTTACTTGCCGGCGGACCTATACAAACGGCCTCGTCGGCAAAACGAACGTGAAGACTGTCACGATCAGCAGTAGAATATACAGCTACGGTTTTAATCCCCATCTCTTTACAAGTGCGGATAATTCGCAGGGCAATTTCGCCACGGTTAGCTATAAGTATTTTTTTAAACATTTTTTAAAGTTGATTGGGTTGATTGGGTTGATTAAGTTGATTGAGTTTTAACTACTCACTTAATCAACCATACACTTTAAATATAAAATTGACCACATAATAGGCTGACAGGCAACTATTCACCTACTCAACCAATCACTAATCAACTAAACTGGTTCTACCAAAAATAATGGCTGATCGTACTCTACCGGTGAAGCATTTTCAACCAATACTTTTACAATACGACCTGAAACTTCTGATTCAATTTCGTTAAACAGTTTCATTGCTTCAATAATGCAAACTACTGTTCCTGTTTTTATCTCATCGCCAACATTAACAAACAAAGGTTTATCAGGCGATGCCGAATGATAGAAAGTACCTATCATGGGCGATTTGATAGTAATATAGTTTGAAGTATCTGCAACAGGGGCAACTGGTGCAGCAGCTGATTGCGGCAGCACGGCAGGCGCAGCTATTACAGGTGCTTGCTGTACTTGTGGTACAGTTGCGTTAACTATAGTCTGCGTTTGGTTGGTTTTAATAGTGATCTTGAAGTCCTGCTGCTCAATAGCTACTTCGTTAACGCCCGATTTTGCAACAAAGCGTATAAGTTCTTGTATTTGTTTAATATCCATCTTGTCAATTAATGTGCAGATATGCTGATGTGCAAATGTGCAGATTGGTTTGATTAATTAGTTAGTTTGCCGGCATTAACATTGCTGCATACGCAAATATGCAGATGAATTTTCTAATTTAAGTTATTGGTTATTAACAACCTTTATTTTATAAAGTTCTTGTAAACATTTGTACATCCGCAAATTTGCATATCTGCACATTTAATCATCCGCACATCTGCATATCCACGCATCTGCACATCTACTAATATGCCCACTTTAAATACAGCGAACCCCATGTAAAGCCACCACCAAAAGCCGCCATTATAATGTTATCGCCTTTTTTAAACTTGTCTTCCCACTCCCAAAGACAAAGCGGTATAGTGGCGTTGGTTGTATTGCCGTAGCGCTCTATGTTTATTACAACCTTATCCTCGCCAATATTCATGCGCGATGCTGTAGCATCAATAATACGTTTATTAGCTTGATGCGGTACCAGCCAGGCAATATCATCGCCTATAAGGTTATTGCGTTCCATTATTTCTGCAGAAACATCGGCCATATTAGTTACAGCAAATTTAAATACAGATTTACCTTCCTGGTAAGCGTAATGTTCGCGCGCATCAATCGTTTCGTGGCTGGCAGGTTTTACTGATCCGCCTGCTTTCATGTGCAGAAAAGGTATGCCAGCTCCGTCGCTTTTCATTATAGAGTCAATAACGCCTAAACCTTCATAATTTGGTTCAAGCAAAGCCGCGCCGCAGCCATCGCCAAAAATAATACAGGTAGCGCGGTCTTGATAGTCAACAATTGATGACATTTTATCAGCCCCAACCACCAATACTTTTGTATGCTTGCCGGTTTCAATAAACTGCGCACCGGTAGCTAAACCAAATACAAATCCAGAGCATGCTGCCTGCAGGTCAAAACCCCAGGCATTTACAGCACCAATTTTATGCGCGAAAAGATTTGCTGTTGCCGGGAAAGGCATATCGGGGGTAGTAGTACAGAAAATGATTAGATCGATCTCATCCGCTCCGATGCCCCGTTTTTTCAGCAGTGCATTAACCGCAGGAACAGCCAGGTCTGATGAGCCTAGTCCTTCGCCTTTTAAAATGCGGCGTTCTTTAATGCCTGTACGGGTAGTTATCCACTCATCATTGGTGTCAACCATTTGAGATAACTCCTCGTTAGTGAGTACATAATCAGGCGCGTAGCCGTGCACAGCTGTAATGGCTGCAGTAATTTTACTCATAATATATTTTATTGGAAAGCTTTGGCTATTTTATTAACCAGTTCGCTTTCAACCATATCTTTTGATAAAAGGACCATGTTTTTAATGGCCTCGTCATTTGAAATGCCATGACCTACAACAACGGGCGCATTAACACCCAATATGGGGCTGCCCCCGTATTGCTCGTAGTTAAAACGGTCAAAAAAATCATCTTTTATTCCCTTTTTGCGAGATATTCCGTAAAAAGACTCTGCCAGTTTTAAAATGATATTGCCGGTAAAGCCATCGCAAACATAAACATCAGCGTGGTCGCTAAAAAGGTCGCGTCCTTCGGCGTTACCAACAAAGTTAAACAATGTTGTTTGCTTCATCAGGGGGTAAGTGGCCTGGCAAAGCAGATTGCCTTTTTCTTCCTCTTCGCCAATATTCATCAGCGCTACCCTGGGGTTGTCTATCTTGTAAACGTTTTGCGCCATCAGGCTGCCTAATATGCCAAACTGCACCAGCACATCGGGTTTGCAATCGGCATTGGCACCAACATCTAACAAAATACCCAAACCGTTTTTCAGTTTGGGTACAATAGTAGTTATAGCAGGGCGTATAACACCCGGTATTGCCTTCACACTAAACATAGCGCCTATCAACATAGCGCCGGTGTTTCCTGCCGACGAAAATGCTTGTATAGCGCCTTGCTTAAGCAGGCTAAAACCAACACTTATGCTTGAATCGGGCTTTTGAACAATAGCTTTTGTAGGGTGCTCGCCCATGCCGATAACCTCGGTGGTGTGAACAAACTCAAAATTATCTGAGCTAACTTCGTTTTCAGCAAGGATGCTTAATGCAGCTTCCTTATCGCCAATGAGCACCAGCGTATGCCCGGTTAAGACTTTATATGCTTTGATTGCTCCTAAAACCGCAGCCTTAGGGGCGAAATCACCGCCCATAATATCTAGTCCAATTTTCATACGCCGAAAACGGAATTAAGCTACTGCGTTTTTCTCAATCAGCAATTTGCCGTTGTAGTATACATTACCATCAACAGTGTAAGCTCTGTGTGATAAATGCACTGCACCTGTGGTTTTGCAAGTAGTTAATGTTGGGGCGACAGCTTTATCATGAGTTCTACGCTTGTCTCTTCTTGATTTGGATATTTTACGTTTTGGATGTGGCATAACTTCCTGTTATTTATTTAATTTTTTTGAGCGCGTCCCACCGTGGGTCCGGATTCTCATTTTGTTCATTACTTGCCGATAAGTTATTTAGCTTATCCAGCATATCTTTATCACAGTATGAGGTGTTACCCTCATTGTCGCAAACCGTTACAAACGGTACAGCTACAGTAACATATTCATAGATCAGGCCCGCAAGCGCAATCTCGTTTTCGTTTTTCCCTAATGTGATGATTTCTTCATCATCTCCAAGCTCCACGTCAGTAAACTTGGCAATCTGCTGCTCCTGCACATCAACAAACTGCGGATACTGCGACAGGCACTTATCACATGTAGCACCGATGGTGCCTGTGATACGGAAATTAAGGATCAGCATTGTTTCCTGCTTATCCAGTTCCACCTCACATTTTAAATCAGCCGTTTTTACCAGCGAATATTCAAATTCACTAAAAAAAGCGTCATCAACAGCATACTCAAAATTATGCTTTCCTAAAGCCAGACCGGTATACGGGATGGAATATTTTTTAAGCGATTTCAATGAGCAACAATTAGCCTGCAAATGTAGATAAAAATAATAATACAGAAAAACGTTTTTTAAAAATGCCTGCAAAGGCAAAATTGGCACAAATACCGCCTTATTAAATGGTTGTAGTTACCAAACGTTTAAACCTGCCAGCGGCCATACAATTTGTTTAATAAACGGGTTAGGAAATAAAAAATGTATTGGCATTATAAGCCAGAATAACACCCACAGTTTAGCAAACAACTTATTTTTTAAAACTGATATGTTTCCCTTTTCCATTTTCTTTTCGGCAATAACGGCAAAACCCTGAATAGTGAAATACAACGTAGGCATGCCAAAGCCAGCGTTTACGGGCAGTGTAATAGCAACCTCGTGCATCAAACCTGAAAACAAAAATGAAACCAAGACGGCTGTTGTACCGCCTATTTTTGCTTTCAATGGCCTTAAAACGGCAATGGAAAGCATCTCAATAAAAGCCAGGTTCCAGCGCCTGCCCCAAAACTCAGACAAGGTATTGGATTTGAAAGGCTGCCTGAACAGCGGGTAAGTATCGGCACCAAATAAACGCCAGAAACCTGCCGTTATAGATAATAAGCCGAAATGCAGTATAAAACTTAGCCCAGTTAATATAAGCCCGGTTGTGAGCACAAATATTACGGGAGCAGCAACAAACAGTTTCACGGCGAGGTGGGCCGCTGCAAGAAATACAAAGCCTAACAGCACACGGCTTAACCCTGTTAATAGCAGCCGCATGGCACCGGGAACAGCTAAGCCCCCAAGGCCTTTAAAAGATTGTAAACGCATCCCCACCCATCCCGCAGTAAATACTAACCATTGAAAAAAACCAAGCCTAAACGCAGTGTCGTTGTAGCTGTTTACAGTAACTACTATTTTCATTGCGTTGAGCGTTATTGCAATCAGGGCAAACATTTTTAAGATGGGAGTTGCTTTAAAAAACAAAGTCGCGGTCAATATTAAAAAAAACAAGAGGTTTGGCCACGCCAAAAATGTAAGCTTATTCTTTACCAGCAAGTATCCCAGAGTGATCTGCACCGCAACAATCAGTAAAAGCGTTTGCGGATAAATGCTCATGGCCGGTTCAGATTGTATATAAATGCAAAAGTGTAAACAGTGCTCAACGTAATAAATACAGATACCAGCAAGGTCTCGCCTATTGTATACCATCTTCCTTTAGGGAAAGCCCGCCGATCGAGGTAAAAGAACTGAGTGCTTAACCGTGATATCCAGTAAACGCCTATGAAACCGGTAAGCATTGTGGCGAGGTTAGACCCGTTAGAAAGATCGTGACTGGCAAAGACTGACACCAAGCCAAAACTGGTATTTATAACAAGGATATAAACCGCATAAGTCCAGAACATCTGTTTTATCAACAAAGATGGTTTAAGTAGTTCGGCACGCCAGTTCAGCAATTTGGGTATGAAGACACTGCCCAGCGCTAATGTTATTTGTGCTATCCCGGCCAATTGAATAAGGTTGTTTACGTTAATTGTGTTCATTATCTCTATTTCCATAAACAAAGATAACAACAATATTAAACTTTCAGTAATTATTGAAAATTGAATATATTTATATTTTTAAGCGGATTTTAATTTTTAATAGCAGCGCCGTTGCCCAAACTGTCAGGAAGGCAAATACAAGTCCCCTAATTACTCCCCATGCGCCACTTTGTACCAGATCGGGGTAATCAAGATTGGTTGTTTCAAACCACGAATAAAAAATATCGGGTAACATAAAGCAGGTAAGGGTGGCAATACCTGCCCCTTCAATGGGTTTTAGCCAATTGTATTTTTGTTTTACATCAATAATAAAAACAAACACCATATAGCATAAAATACACGCCGAAGTACTTATAAAAACCCATGCAGGTGTTTCGTACGCTTTTGATAAGCCACCTGTATAGCCACGAACGAAAAAACCTATTGCTAACATTACGATTGATGTGATTGCCAGGGTGAGCCAAAATTTGTTTAAGCCACCCTGTGCTAACATTTGACGATAAAACGCAGCTGTAACCACACCCGCCATAGCAAATGCCTGCATAGCGCCATTACCCGACAGCCATATAGATGGATAAGCCGGATACATAAAGTCTGTTAAGCCTAAATGCGACAACAAGTTATACAACACAAAAACCACCCATGCAACAACCAAAACCCAAAGTCTTCCCTGCGAAAAGTAAAATATTAACGCGCTGTACAAGTAAGCCCAGCCAATTAAGCCTAAAATCTCCCACCACGTAAAATGCAGCCAGGGCTGCTCGGGATCTGTGCTTTTATATATTGCTGCTAAAAACATTAACAGTAAAAACCCTATGCCTTGCAAGGAGTATTTTACCCACATGCGTTTTACCCAACCGTAATCAAGAAATAGAAAAAACATACCGAATATGGCCAGATAATGCCAGGTGCCGGGCTGAATTATGGTGTTCTCTGTATCATACGTATCTAAATTGGAGAAAAGAAAACCCCAGAACATCAATATAGCAGAGCGTTTAACAATGTGGAGCGGCAAACTACTGTTTTGCGCTGAACGGTTTTGAAGCGAAAAGGGCAAAGACAAACCCACAATAAACAGAAAGGCGGGGAAAATAACATCTGCTAAACCAAGGCCGTCTGCATTGTCAGCAACGTGATGTATCCATTGGGGTGTATTTGGGATATCCTCAATGTCATTCACAAAGATCATCAGGAACATGGTAACTGCTCTGAAAGCATCAATAGAACGAATGCGCGGTAAGGGTTTTATCATGTTTTATAAGGCCTTGCGGTTTAAAATAGTATAAAAACCGCAATAACCAATTGCATGTACATAGCGTGTTAAATTTTAAGCCGGATGTTTAGCCGTTGCAACAGCCCGGTAAACCAAATCATTGCTAATGCAAATAAAATACACTTTATCAATCCGCCTGTACCCTGACTCAACAACTGGGGATATTCTATATCCATTATCTGATACATTGGATAAAAAAGGCCCGGCACTATGTAAGCTGTAAAAGTGGCTACCCCGGCAGGTTCAATAGGTTTAACCCAGTTATACTTTTTCTTAAAATCAACTATAAATATAAATAGCGCATACACTACCAAACTTATGCCCGTACAAATTAAAACCCAGGCCGGGGTATCGCGTATTTTTGAAATACCACCGCTTACGTACCGCATTATAAAACCCAGATTGAACAGAATTACCGACATAAGCAGCATGCCTATCCAAAGCAATTTAAGCTCATTACGTTCAGCAAGGCGCATATAAAGCACTGCTACAAATACGCCCGCCATTGTAAAGGCTTGCATGGCACCGTTACCCGCTATCCAAACATAGTTTTGCACGGGGCTTAAAAACTCAAACCAGCCAAAATGAACATCAATATTAAAGAACATAAAAAACAACCATGCCGCGGCCTGAACCCACAGTTGCCCGTCGGAGTAATAATAAATAAGTGCGCAAACCAAATAGGCCCAACCTATCAACCCTAATATGCCCCACCACGAAAAATGCAGCCAGGGATGTGCCGGATCTGTACTTTTATATGCCCACGACATGATGATGAGCAGCACAACACCCAAACCCTGCAATGCATATTTGCGCCAGGCAGGCCAATTAACGTTATAATCTAAAAACATCAGAAAAATACTAATGGTACCGAGGCTCTCCCATACGGGGCGCGGTAAAAGAGATGCATCTTCGTCATACGTTTCGGCATTGGTGAAGTAAACGCCGATAAATATAAGTGCAGCAGCACGGGTAACAATGCGCCACGGAATTTTATAGTACCCCTGGTGTAAGCGATTCTTAAAGGCAAACGGAATAGAAAGCCCTACTATAAATAAAAAAGCAGGGAAAATAGTATCGGCAAGCCCAAGGGCGTCAGCGCTTTCGTGCGCGTGCTGTATCCATTGCGGGGTATTAGGCATTCCGTCAATATCATTTACAAATATCATCAGGAACATAGTAACGGCACGAAAAGCATCAATTGACCGTACCCGGTGCAAAATTGTACTCATAAGCGTAATTAATGTTTTTCGGGGTAAAATGTTTTATTGAAACGTCTTTTTTTATAAAATGATATAAAAAAAGTTTCCATTAACGCCCATAAACGTAGATTAACCAATAGTAGACTGAGGCAAATGTAGTGCTAATACCCCTCTCAGTCAACCTGGATACAGCAAATAAAAAGGGAGAAATAACTCACTCAGTAGCAAAGTAGTTCACCGCGTAGCCAGCCACTTCTTTTAGGTAAAGCTCCCAATGCGAAAGAATCTCTGCCTGTGGTAAAAGGTCTGTGAAGTAAAAACTGCCATCATCAGTTAAATAACTGCATGGGTAGGGCCTCACATCCATTCCCTTTCTGTTAAATATCATTACCGCCCTGCGCATATGGAAGGCGGATGTAACCAGTAAATAGGGTGGCTGCAGGTTGTTGGCTCTTAATATTTCTTTTGAAAACCCGGCGTTCTCTACTGTATTGCGCGAGCTGCTCTCTGTAAGTATCAAACTATCGGCAATGCCCAACTTTTGTAATTGCAGCTTTGCCCAGGGTGCCTCGCGGTAGGCGCCCGGTGCCAAACTACCGTTTCCGCCGGTAAATAATATGCATTTGGCTTTACCGGTGGTTAACAGCTGTGCTCCGTTTATAAATCTGTCGGCCGCCCAGCTAAAACGTCCGCCGTTGTGCCCGTCTGGTCCGGAAAAACCGCCCAAAACTATTACACAGGAGTATTTTGTGTTACCACCCCCTTCGTTGTGCTTAACATCCCACAGGCGCGTAAACCCTTTAAACAAAATGGGGGCGGCAAGAATATATAGCAACGTTACGCCTGCTATAACATAACGCCTGCGTTTAGCTTTGTCGCGTTTAAAAACGGCCATAAGGAGCAAGACAAATGCCCAGTTTAGCGGTAACAATACAAACAACAGAATTTTTGAAAGGACGAAGTACATTTTGAAACGGGTGGGCAATAAAATATAATTATTAACCAGATGACTGATAGATTAAAAAACATAAATATATTATATATTTGTTGCAACACGATTATCCCTTGCCCCTTAAAGGTATTTTTCCGCAACTTACAATGTATTGTGTTATAAACTATTGACTGCATCCTTTAAATGAATTTACAGGATTATATAAACACCGGTATATTAGAACAGTATTGTTTAGGCCTGCTGGATAGCGACGAAGCTAGCCAGGTTGTAAACTACTGCGCAACATATCCTGAACTGCAGGAAGAGTTAAACAGCATTGAGGCGGCAATTGAGAAAATGGTCGATGCAAACGCCGTAAACCCTCCGACTCAACTGAAAGAGAAAATTCTGGGGCGGCTAGGTTTTGTTGGGAATGATGTACTTGACATTAATAATCTGCCACCAACCGATGCATACTCCAATTATTTAAGCTGGCTGCAAGCCGTGGAGCACCTGCTGCCTGCCGAGCCCTTTGAGGGGCTTAACATACAGGTGCTGCAACATAATGATAAAATAGCCCAGATGCTGGTGGTTGCCAAGGTTAATGTGCCAGACGAATCGCATGATAACTATACAGAAAGCTTTTTTATACTGCAAGGCAAATGCTCCTGTACCATTGATGGAAAAGAGGTGTTTCTTAATGCCGGCGATTTTCTGGAGATCCCTTTATATGCCGAGCATGACATTAAAATGCTTACTCCAACAGTAACCGCTATTCTTCAATACAGGTTTGTTTAACTGCTACAAACCTGCCACTGCCGGAACGTACTGATAAACCACCTGATAAGGCGCATTTTTTAATGCAGCTGATATTTGTCCAATGCCCAGATCTTCTTTTTGTGGGGTAGGTTCGCAAACAGAGTAAGCCATGCCTTTATACATAATGGGCGTGCCCACCGGTTTATCAAATTGCACACCTATAGTAATGTGAGTTGGGTACAAAAGCGCTATCATGGGCAAATTGTACACCTCCTTTACCAGATAGAAGAACAGAGCAGCGCGGTCATCACAATCACTGTATTTTGAGAAGAGGGTTTCTTCGGGGGCGAGGCGTTTTTCCTGCCCAAAGTTATCCTCATCCTTTTCATACAAAAAAGCGTACCGGGTAAAGCGCATAAGGTAGTCTATGCCCTTTTTCTGACTCATTTTTTTGGTGTTCTCTTTTAGCTTAGGTATCAGCGAGCCATAGGTTTCTTTGCTGAGCGGAATGTTGAAATAGCTGGCAAAATCAACAATAGGGTAATTATTGAAAATTCCCTCTACCTCGCGGCTTAGCTTTATGTTAAAGTAGTACACTTTATGCTTGTAAGTAAATTGCAGCTCTTTATCAAAATATTCAGAAGGGCGCAGATCCGGCATTTTATCTATTTTGTAAGAAAAGGGTCCTTCTGCTTCGTCAACAGCAATGTTCACCGGCACCGGCGGATCATCGTTAAGGTTTACCCGGGCATAGTCATGCCTGTTAAGGCAGATGTATTTTTTGCCATCTACCATAAAAAAGGGCAGGTCCTCCACATCTTCACGGTTGTATACGTAAAATATTACCTTATCGCGGGTAAGGGCCAGGCGGGCATCGTACCCTGATTTAGCCAGCAGAAACCATTTATAAAGGGTATACCGGCTATAGTTATCGGCCTTAGGACTTAGCTGCTGGGCGGTTTTGCGGACGAGCTGGTAATACAGCCAGTCGTTTAGTTGATAGCGTTTTTTGAAATAGAGCAAAGAATCAAGCAGCGGATGATAATTTCCCGCATTCATATCAGCATAAAAAGCCTTTACCGTTTGTTGTGTTAAAGCAGCTGGAACTTTAACCAAAAGCGAGGCGTCGATCTGGCTGTTAAAGGTGCCTTCGTAAAACTCAAAGCATAGCCTCCTGTCATTACTTTGGCCAAATGCTGAGGGAAAAGTAATGATCAGCAACAACACTAAAAGCCTGCCTGCACGCCCGATCATCTTTGTTTAAAATTGGTTGTAGAATTAAAGCTACTCATAAAATCAATAGCTTGTATATTATTATTTTAACATGCAAATAATATTGACTTAACATTAAACTAACACAGGTACGGGTATATGCGGGGAAGTTTGTTCCGCCAGTGGGTGTGAAGCAAGCGGAACAAAGCGGAGCAAGCTATTTTTCAGTTAACTGATAATCAGCAATTTAATTTTATAAGCGGAACAAAGCGACGCAACTTATTCGTCAGGAAGAATAGCTGTAAAATTGATATAATATTTTAATATTCAACATACTGTGTGATTTGGCGGGAAGCGGAATAAAAAAAGCAAACAAAATGACCAATATTTGAGCTCTTGGTCCCTTTCATTACACTCTGAGGGGACGGGAAACTGACGGGACGCTAAATTGACATGCGTCCTCACTTACAATCGCAATTAACCCTTTCGTCCGGGTCGAAAAAGTTAATCGGCTTGTTATTTGAAGGGAAAGACTTCAAATATAATACGCAAATAGTATCCCCAACTTTACGCTCGTCGGTATAAAGAGAATTACCCATGTATTCCTTACCATTTACACTAATTTTATATAAGTAATTCGGCTTACTGTACCTAATATGTCTGACGTTGGTTGTAACAATACCTTTAATGCATACACCATTTCTTTGTACTAAATAGTTCATTATTATACCACCAACTATTTGATAGGGAATGTATAAAAAAACTATTAAACAGAATGCCGTGCCTATGCTACGTATCAACCATGCCTTACCTTTCTTAGCTCTTTCCCGTCTCCGGTTTAGACTCCTTTTGAGTCTCCTTCGGGCACTCTGCGAGAGACTCTGATCATGGTTATGTTGCTCGTGATATTTTTTTTCTGCCATGCTGTAAATATATAATTAAGCTATGCAAAGCGTTATTGCGCTAAGCTTACGTTTCTTCTTGAATCGAAAGCAAGATGCGTTGACGCCACAATGGCTCAGCGTCCCTCGCTTGAGACGGAGAATTAAACTAAACGCCTTAAATAATTTCCTTTTTTTCTGGCTTTAAACGATATTAGCCCAATAAACGACCGCCTGTCGCACGTATATGATCAACGTTAATAAAGTCATTCTCTTTTTGTTTCTGCTCCATTTAAAGTTAATGGTCTATGGCCAGTCTCATAACACTTATCAGGTAAATATTACAAAGGCCGGGCACCCAAAAGCTACCACTTCAATAAAGGTGAATGATATTCCAACAACAATAATAGCTCCGCCTAATATATCTTATTTAACGCCGCAGGTGTTCGGCATAAATACACCAATTACACCATTAACACCCAATAACACAGGCGGAAACGTACCGGCAACTGTCTACGGTCGGCAGTCGGTGTTTGCGGGGCCTGGTCCTTTTGAATATGTAACCGGCTTGATAGTTGAACCCGACGGTACATTGTATGCTGCTAATTACGGCCACAATAAAATAAATAAAGTAAGCCCGGCGGGTATTGTTTCCATTTTGGCAGGCCCAACGGGTAACAATCCGGGCGCAACAAACGGCCCCGCCAACACCGCCACATTTGCTCAGCCAGATGCGCTTTCGCGAGATGCCGCCGGCAATATCTATGTAAGCGACATGGGCAATCAGCTGATCCGTAAGATTGCCACCGATGGCATGGTGTCAACTTTTGCGGGAAATGGTAATGCCGGAGCAGCAGACAACGTAATAGGCACACTGGCAAGTTTTTATTCGCCAAGAGGGATGACACAGGATGCAGCAGGCAATATTTATGTGGCAGATCAGGGTAATAATTTAATACGGAAAATCAGTTCGTCTGGCGCGGTAACCACAGTAGCCGGAACTGCCGGTGCAGGGTTTAATGATGGTAATGTTGCCACGGCGCGGTTCAACACACCTACCGCTGTGGGTATTGACAACGCGGGCAATTTATATGTTTCTGATGCGCAAAACGGGGCGATAAGAAAGATCACCCCCGGCGGAATGGTCTCTACCGTGGCTACCGGCCTTAGCTATCCTCGTGAACTGAGGGTTGACGGAACCGGTAATATATATGTTGTTGAACAGAACAGTGGTGAACTTTCTGTAATATGGCCTACCGGCGAAGTTATAACGGTGGCAACCGGCTTTAGCAACCCTATTGGCCTGGCTTTGGATGGCAAAGGAGCCCTTTACATTGGCACAATAGGACAAATCCATAAAGTGATCATATCAGGATACGCTATTGACAAACCGCTACCGGCAGGATTGAGCTTTAACCCTCAAACAGGTGTTATAAGCGGCACCCCAAAAACTTTATGGCCCGCTACTAATTACATCATAACTGCATATAACGGCGGCGGCAGCCATAGTACCACCATTAATATTACAGTGGCCGCTACTTCAAAAAAACCTTCAATTATTACGTTACCCACGCCGCAGCTGCCTAATATTGACGCTAATAACAACTACGACCCCAAAGGCACCAGTACAAACCCCGAAACACCTATTACTTACACCAGCAGCAACCCTGCTGTTGCAACCGTTACTGCTAACGGACTCATACACGTAGTGGGGCCGGGCTTAAGTACCATTACTGCCAGGCAGGCAGGGAATGAGAATTACGCTGATGCCGAGCCTGCAATCCAGTATCTTACAGTTACAGAAACTTTATATGTTAGTTTA
>Ga0247740_1000004_pt1 | contig 115226 bp, 92 predicted proteins | sample UWRJL148409B2_FD_180942 | JGI IMG/M metagenome (GOLD analysis project Ga0247740, IMG submission 180942) | Plant litter microbial communities from Arlington Agricultural Research Station in Wisconsin, United States - UWRJ-L148-409B-2 | ecosystem: Environmental > Terrestrial > Plant litter >...
CGCCGGAGCTACGTCTTTACCCGGTTCAACAAAGCGGTAGGATTTACCATGTTCAGCAACGAAGGGTAGTGAGTTGCCGCGAAAACCAGGTACCAGGCTACGATACTCTCCGCTCAAAGTGCCGTCGTCATTTATTTTAGCAACTAAAGCAGCATCGTAAGTATTCATTTTAACAAATACAGAGTCTTTGCTAATTTGCTGCACATGGAAGTCGTCTCTGCGGGTGCCGTTAAGTAAGGTAAACACCGCATGCGCTGCATCTTTGCCTTTGTATTCAAAGTTAAAAGGCACCTTAGATTCTGCCACGGTAAATACCCCGCGCCAAACACCTTCCTTAATTGCTTTAACAGGTTCTTTATCACCTGCAAACGCAGCACCGCTGAACAGCAGGGCGGTTAAAACGGTTTTCAATTTTGTTGTTTTCATTGTCTATGTAATTGCTTTTGAGTTTGTTAATCCTTATTATTTCCCAGTTGGGGTGGCACTATTTGTAACCTGTGCGGTTACGGGTACCGGTTCGGCAATCAATTCATCCAGCAGTTTGTTGAATTTCTTTTCGTAATCGTCGTGATACTTGCCGGTTACGGTACCAGTGTAACCTGTATAGATCTCACGTACTTCGCCTTTTCTGTCAATGATGATGGTGGTTGGGAAAGCAATGAACTTATTTAAAGCATGCAATTTCTGCGAAACCAGCTTTTTATCCGCAAGACCACCAAAGGCTATATCGTAATTGATATTGTATTTCTCTTTCAATTTACCTAAAGTGTACTGCGCATACGCCAGGCTGTCTTTTTGTTCAAAGCCCAAAGCAATCGCCTCTACACCACGCTGGCGGTTTTTGTTGAACCAGGGAGAAAGGAATACAGTCTGATCTGTACAATTAGGGCACCAGGTACCGATAATTTCGATGATAACTACTTTACCCTTGTACTTGCTGTCGCTTAATGACACATCGCCTTTACCGTTGATGTTGGGAAAAGAAAAATCCAGTTTTTTATAGCCTTCTTTCAAAAACGTTAGCTTGTAGGGGTCAGGCAATTCAACTTCAGCTTTTTTTGTTGCGTCAAACCGTTGGTTTTTATAGATGCCAAATCCCTGCTCTCCGGTTAAAGTACCGTCAGGATTGATCTTTCCTTTTACAATAAATGGACTTGGACCGGTAAAACCGCTTAATGCGAATTCATCGCCCTGAACGGTGCCCTCGAGCTCGCGGGTATCACCTACAACTGTCATGATAACACCGGTAAGTTTGTTTCCTTTTTGTTTTAAAAGCGCGATAGATGCAGGGACAGTCTCTTTACTGTAGGTGGTTATTTCCCATTTGCCAGAAATATCTGCTGCCGGGGCCACATCTTTGCCGGGCTCAACAAAGCGATAAGTTTTCCCATACTCGGCAGTAAACGGTAATGCGTTTCCTTTGAAACCCGGCACCAGGCTGCGGTATTCGCCACTTATGGTATTGTCACTATTTATTTTAGCTACAAGCGCGGCATCATAGGTGTTCATTTTTACATAAACCGAATCGTTACCGAGACGCTTCACATGGAAATCATCCCGGCGCGCCCCATTTATAAGGGTAAATATAGCATGCTCAGGGTCTTTCCCTTTTAACTCAAAATTGAACGGCACCTGCGCCTCGCTTACCTTGAATACGCCGCGCCAAACACCCTCTTTAATAAATTTAGGAGCCGGATCTTTATCGGCACCCAATGCTGCCCCGCTTAATAAAACGCCAAGGGCTACGCCTTTCGCTTTTGAGAGATAGTTGTTGAAATTCATAGTTATAATTTTAATGTTGTTAATAATTTTACTTGCTTACAATTTGATTAGAGCGTTAAAATTGGGGCATAAAAGTTCTGCTGGCATTAGCTTAGTTAACCAATACCGGTAGCCATAAATGAAATGAACTATGGTTTTTTAAACAGAAATTAGATGCACATACAACAACATCGTGGTGGGGCGATGATGGTTTGTTTTGTTAAGTTGAAATGCTTTAAATTTTTCATAACACTAGTTAATTTATTACCAGATAGAATTATCTACTGATAAAGTTGAGCACTGATTCAGCATTGCTGAAAATTGCCAAAAGATCATCGAGCTGCCTCTCCCTTTTTTTATAAATCAACTAATTAATGGTGGAGTTAATTAGATGCAGTAAAGATAAAAACAAAAACTATTAATGCAAATAAAATCTATAGATTTTGTAGTATTTATTTTGCTTGTTACAATTCATTATAAGTTACGGGTATTTGTATACTTGTTAATTGGATCAACATCCTGGCATCTGTAACAGAAACCATGCTCAATGAAAGTTCCACCATTACATAAAGCGGTTACTGCACAGGCCAGGATGTTAATCGTTAAATTTCAGGATGATTAAACCGTCCCTACCCGCAACAACAGCTCAAAACATTCCGTGCAATTGGGTGATGTTGAACATGAACCACATTGACAAAGTGAGTAGAGGTATAAATTTTCATAATCAGGTGATGTAAGCAATAAACGCTATGGTGGAGAAGAGTTTACTTTAATATCTGCAAAAGGTTAGACTTTACTGTAATGCAACCGAAAACTCGACATCTTCTGGTGGCAGACATTCTTTGTTACTACAAGCCATGTAGGTTAAGGTGCCTTTAACAACGGGCTTAGCGCTATTCAACTTAACTTTTTGCTGAAACACAACTGTATTTTCAAAATAAGTTACGTTCATATCAAAAGCTTTTTCAAATTTCCTTTTGGGCGCTGGTTCGGTTGTCTTACTCCTAACCTGATATTCATTTGATTTTGCAAATGAGAAACTGGTTTTTATGGGTCCGCCCTCAGCAACATTTTGCGAGTAAATATGCCAGCCTTTATCGATGGTGGCTTTTAAATAAACAATTGCCTCGTTATTATCGAGCTTTTTTGCGCCATAAGCCCATTTAACGGGTGTTTGAATTTGCGCGCGAACAATAAACGCGGTGAAAACAAACACGATGCTTAATATATTTTTTTTCATTACGTGATGTGATTTTATGCGGCTACGGCTTTATATAATTCTGCCAGTTTTTCAACTGTGTAATCTATCTCAGCTTCGGTGTTGTATTTACTGAAAGAAAAGCGAACGGTATCCCGTGATGGATCTGCGCCCAAGGCGGATAACACATGTGACGAAGAGCCAGAGGAACAGGCACTACCTCCGGAGACCGAGATGTTATTTTGATCAAAATAGTTCAACAAACTTCCACCCACATCGAAAGCCGGCAAACTAACACTTAACACCGTGTAAAGGCTCTTGTCCGCTACGAAAGAATTTCCATTGAATTGTACATCGCTGATATGCTCACGCAATTTAGCGATCATCCTGTTCTTTAAATTTTGAACATAAAAGTGATGCGCATCTATATCGCGGTAGGCAATTTCTAAAGCCTTGGCCAATCCGATTATCCCATGAATATTTTCTGTGCCTGCTCTGAGCTTACGTTCCTGCGAACCGCCGTGGAGTAACTGTGAAAGTTGTATCCCGCTTCTACAATATAAAAATCCAACCCCTTTTGGCCCGTGAAATTTATGTGCTGAGGCTGCTAAAAAATGTAGCTTAAGGTTATCAAGATTATGACGGTAATGGCCAATTGTTTGAACGGTATCCGAGTGAAACAATGCTCCCCTGCTTGCACATATTTCACCTATCAGCTCAATATTATTAAGGTTACCTATTTCATTATTAGCATGCATTACAGATACCAGTGAACGGCCTTTGTGTAACCTTAACAAATCGTCCAGGTAGTTCAGGTTAAGGTTGCCACTTTCGTCAACTTTTATATAGCTGAGTTTTATTTCGCCGTTGGATGCTAAGACCTCTAAAAGGTGCAGCACAGCGTGGTGCTCAAACGGTGTTGTGATCACATGTTTAATTCCATGCGAACGTACACTTGACAAGATAGCTGTATTATCAGCTTCGGTACCACCACTGGTAAAGATTATTTCATTTGGTGACGCCTTTAAAAGATCGGCCACCGTTCTACGGGCGTTCTCAATTGCTTTTTTTACTGTCCGGCCATGGCTGTGCAGCGATGACGGGTTGCCAAAATTTGTTAATAAATAAGGGGTCATTTCATCAAATACTTCCCTATCCAACTGCGTTGTAGCAGCATTGTCAAGATAAATGCTCATGTTAAGTTTGTTATAGATTTACAGATAGATATGTAAACACTTATCAAATTAAGTTTGCGAAGACATCAAAACAGGTGGAGTTATTTGAATCTATCGTACCTTATCGTCCTTGGCAAGCCAAGCAGGAATTAGCACCTTTTACAAGTATGGCCTTGTACAGGTTGCCAAGACATCATCGGGCCCTTCCCTACGTCTTTCTGGATAAGTGAATTAAAGAACGAACTGGGACAAATATAAAATAAAATATATAATGTCTATAGAAATAGTATATTTTTATTTTGTTTCTATTGTATACGTTCTTTAATTGTTGATTTACAATACTTTAATTTTCCGGTCACTTTTAAAATACCTGATTTGAGGCGCTGAATAACACCATCGATTTGACCCCTTTGGACTAATTAAAGTATTGTAGGAGTTAAATTCCGAACCATTCTATCCGGATTTGCATAATTGAAAATCATTTTATAATTTTACGTAATCAATTACGTAATTAATATTATATATGGATTTTTATGATAAAATCGGTAAGGTGGCTTTAGGCAGTCGTTTGCGTCGTCTGAGCGAAACCGTCACTGAGCAGGCTGCACAAGTATATGAATTATACAATGTAGATATGAAACCCAAGTGGTTCCCTGTATACTATGCATTGGCTGATGGCGTACAAAAATCTATCACACAAATAGCGCTCGAAATAGGGCACTCCCACCCATCGGTAAGTACTATTGTAAAGGAGATGATAAAATATGGCAACGTTAAGGAGAGCAACAAGAGTGGTGATGGCCGCAAAAACTATGTATTGCTTACCGAAAAGGGGCTGGCCGTTAATCAGCAGATACAGGCACAATACACGGATGTCAACGCAGCGGTTGAACAAGCGATTAACGAAACACAGCATAATATCTGGAAGGCGATTGAAGAGTGGGAGTTCTTGCTGGAGCAAAAAAGCTTGTTAAAACGAGTCCAGGAGCAAAAGAAAAAAAGAGAAGCGTCAGATGTAGAGATAGTAGACTATCATCCGCAGTACAAACCCGCATTTAAAGCGCTGAACGAAGCCTGGATTAGTACCCACTTTAAAATGGAGGAAACAGATTACAAAACGCTTGACCATCCCGAGTCCTACATTTTGGATAAAGGCGGCGAGATATTATTTGCTTTATACAAAGGTGAGCCCGTGGGTACCTGTGCGCTTATCCGCATGGATGATGATACTTATGAGCTGGCTAAAATGGCCGTGGCTGTACAAGCAAAAGGCAAGGGAATTGGGGAGCTCCTGGGTAGAGCTGTCATGCAACTGGCTAAATCAAAAGGGGCTAAAAAACTTTACCTGGAGAGCAATACCACGCTGAAACCAGCGATCAGCCTGTACCATAAATTGGGATTTAAAAAAGTCGCGGGCACACATACCTTGTACGAGCGGTGTAATATACAGATGGAAGTGCTGCTTTGAGATAGTCAGTATGGAACGATCTTTATAATAGTACCCCACTCACCTATTGCCTAACTGCCACAGAGACGAGATGTTCACAAGCGATAACCGTAAACGGATTATCGCTTATATTGAAGCAAATCTTATCTTTCTTTAATATCGTCCGACTCCTATGTTTTCTTCGCGGTCAATTTGAGATAATCTCGTTTTCCATCTGCCAAGTTCCGCCTCCAGCTCTTCCGGTGCGCGGCGCGCCGGACCGTAAACAACATGGGGAGCAAGAACGGAGAATCCGGTAAATTCCAATATTCCCCTGTGTATTGGACGCAATATTCCGTACAGATCACCATTGAAACCATCCGCCATATAATCTGCAGCACCGCCGCCTGTAGTCAAAGACAGCAAGGCTTTTTTCCCGTTAAAGACGCCATGTTCGTAGATCCTCCCCTGACCGTAAACACGACCCATGGCAAAAACACGATCTACCCATCCTTTCAATATTGCAGGTACAGAAAACCACCATAAAGGGAATTGCCAGATCATCAGGTCGCACCATTCCAGCTTTTGGATTTCATTTTCAATAATTTCATTAAATCCATGCTGTTCGGTTGCATAAACTTCTTCCAATTGCTGCTTAAGGAACTCCGGATTGTGTACCGTTTTAAAATTGCTCCGGTCAGATACCGGATCAAACCGCATTGCGTACAGGTCCGTTGTTTGTACCAAGTGTCCCTGCGCACGTAAAAAATCAACTGCAGTGCGGAACATTGCTGCATTCATACTTTTAGGCTCATGGTGAGCATAAACAATCAATATATTCATTTTTATGTCCTAATTTTTTTATAATTATCCAAAGCTAAAGGCAAAGCTTTTAATTTGTAAGACCGACAACCAGATGTTATAAACACACAAAAATGTAAGTTATGACCGCCAGAAAGGAGCTTTCAACAAACAGCATTAATCGCAGGGAACTTATAGATTTCTGTGGTATAGTCTATTCTATGGATATTTTAGCCGGAAGATGGAAGGCGGTAATATTAGATAAGCTGGGTGCAAAGCCGCTTCGTTATAACGAGATAAAACAACTGCTTCCCAACGTAACAGACCGGATGCTAAGCCTCCATTTAAAGGAAATGGAAAAAGATGGTTTAATCACCCGCTCCGCAATTCCTGAAGTACCGGTTAAGGTTTCGTATGAGCTCACCGAAAGCGCGAAGGCATTGGTTCCCGTCTGGCAGGCGTTAGACACGTGGGGTAAAACGCATAGAGTACTTATGGATCGAACTGATTTTTAGGTCATCCGCGCCAACCGGAGATATTTTGACTTTGGATTTGACTTCTATATGCCTCCCACCAGACGGTGAAAACTATCTGGCTAAAACCCAAGTAGTAAAAATTGTAAATATATTTTGTACTAATTAGTACAAAATATATCTTTGTGTTATATATCAGGATATGGCAGGCAGACCAAAACAGTTTAACGAAATTGAGATCATTGATAAGGCTATAGAAATCTTTTGGTCTAAAGGGTATGAAGCTGCATCTGCCGACGAACTACTCAAAGCCATGAATATCGGAAAAGGGAGTTTTTACTTAGCTTTTCCCGGCGGAAAAAGGGAATTGTTCGAAAAGTCGCTGACCAGATTTTCAGATCGTTCTGCTGCTGTGTTTAATGAAAATTTGCTGAAGGCCCGCTCCCCTGTCGAATTCATTAAAACCTTTTTCCTAAAATTGCCGGCGTTGCCTTTGGAACGTAAACTCAAAGGTTGTTACCTGGGAAACGCTGTTATGGAAATGGCTGGTATTGATCAGGAGCTTAAGGAGAACGCAAGCAATTTACTTGGAAATTTGCAGGCAAGTTTCACCGCTATCATCCGGAATGCCCAGGAACAAGGCTTATTAAAAACACGGCAACCTGCCGAGCTGCTGTCACTCCACCTCATCAACCTTTGGAATGGAATTAACCTTACCCAACGTTTATATCCTGATAACAAGAGTATAAAAGATGTCATCCATATGAACCTGATATTGCTCGAATAAAAAAATTTATTCAATTCTGTACCAAATGGTACAATTTAACTAAACAACAAAACACATGGAAAAACTAAATTTTGAAGAAGCATTAACCTGGCGCTATGCCACCAAGCGGATGAATGGCGACCGGATTCCGGAAGAAACGTTAGCAAAAATTCTAAAGTCCATAAAGCTGGCACCAACCAGCAGGGGCCTTCAGCCATTCAGGGTGATCATCATCGACGACCCGGAGGTTAAAAGCAAAATCATGACAATTGCTGATGGCCAGCCCCAGGTCCTCGAGTCTTCACATCTTTTAGTGTTTGCTGCCTGGTCCTCTGTAAATGCTGACCAGATCAATGATTTTATTACTTACGCAGCGACGGAGCGGGGAATACCAGAGGAGAAATTGGCTAAGATGAAAAGTGTCCTGGTAAGAGACCAACTACCAATGAACGATGAGCAATTTTATCAGTGGGCATCAAAACAGGCCTACATTGCGCTGGCATTCGCGTTATCCTCAGCTGCCGTTAACCAGATTGATGCATCCGCAATGGAGGGGTTCGATAATTCGGCACTGGATGAGCTATTGAATTTAAAGGCACTAGGACTTAGAAGCACCGTATTACTGGCATTGGGATACAGGGATGTTGATAATGACTGGTTGCTCAAACTGAAGAAAGTAAGACGTAAGGATAGCGAGTTGTTTATTCCATTGAGTGAACTCACTTTACAGGATGCCTTATGAAAAGTTACCTACTACCAATTTCCCTGATGCTGGGCTTAGCTTTATCACTACAGACAGCTTCGGGGCAGGTACTCTCCAATAAAAATCATATGAACTTTAAAACGATCAAAATCTATTCCGTAGAAATATTCTATAGAGAGGCAGGCGATCCGGCCAAACCAACTATCCTCCTACTGCATGGCTTTCCGTCTTCCTCACACATGTATAGGGATCTAATAAGCGACCTTAGCGATAAGTACCACGTTATTGCCCCTGATTATCCTGGATTTGGACAAAGCAGTGCACCTCCCGTAAAAGAATATGATTATACATTTGACAACCTGTCGAAAACAATCGAGCAATTCATAGATGCTTTAAAATTGGAAAAGTTTTCGCTTTACATGCAGGATTATGGAGGACCGGTTGGTCTCAGGATAGCATTGAGACGTCCGGAACTGATCAACGCTTTAATTATTCAAAACGCTAATTCCTATTTACAAGGATTAGGCGACCTGAAACCATTTCTTGATTATATAAAAGAACCTAATCAGCAAAATGAGGAATCGGTCAGGCAATTTTTTACCTTATCCGCTACTAAATGGCAATACACGGAAGGGGCCGGCGACGTTTTCAAAATCAGCCCTGATAGTTATACCATCGATCAGTATTATTTAGACAGACCGGGAAATGATGCTGTTCAGTTGGCCTTGTGCCGTGATTACGGTTCGAATTTCCCTAAGTACAAAGAATGGCAGGCTTATTTCAGAAAGTATAAACCCAAAACATTGATTGTATGGGGTAAAAACGATAAGTTATTTACATCAACCGGAGCTAAGGCTTATCTGAAAGATCTCCCTAACGCAGAACTGCATTTATTGAACGGAGGACATTTTTTATTAGAAGAGTATCACCTTGAAGTTTCGAAAATTATTGACAAATTTTTAGCCGGAAATAAGTAATTATCAAATCAACCAGCAGATCTGCTCATTCCGCGAAAATCCGAAAGTTGAGTCTGCTATATTATTTTGTCGTTTTTTTACAAAACGCCGGAGTCGAATACATATACTTTTGAAAAACGACGGGCTCCATATCAGGAAGCCCCCTTTGATAATTATCTGGAAGTTTCGAAAATGACCGGCTCGCCTTGTCAAAACATAAATCTTAATCTAATCAACCACGAACAACAACAATTGTCAACTTAAATCCTGAGGTATGAAACGCTGCCTTCTCTTTTTAACTACCATGCTGTTCTTCAGCATAGCCCAATCACAGAATCTACCTAGGGCGCTGATTATAACGGGGAACGGAAACATTCCTAACCAATTAGAAAATTACCCGCCATGGACGCATGAATTTCATAATGATAAAATTATGGAAATCCTCAAAGATGTGGCTGCTGTTGATACTGGGGCAAACCTGGCAGATCTGAATGAAAGGAATTTAAGACGCTATGCCCTCGTTATCAGTAATTCCTTGTTTCTGACACCCAGCCCGCAACAGCTGGACGCATTACATAATTTTGTTAAAACGGGTAAATCGTATTTTACAATTCATTGCGGTTTACTTTCAGGGATGAACTGGGCGCATTATCAGGATTTTATCGGGGGCAATTTTATCGGAGGACCGTCTACGGTCCCCGAGCGTTTCAGAGTCATCACTTCGAATAGTGAATTCTGGGGATACCCGCTTGCCTTCAAAAAGATAACGACCAACCCTATATCAAAAACTGTTGCAGACTTTGATGCAAAGGACGAGTTATATTATTTTGAACCCTCAACCAAGCATATCAATATAATTGCCAGAGCCGAAAACCACCCGGTAATGTGGTGGAACGGCGTCGGAAAGGGCAAGGTGATGTGCCTGACCCTTGGCCACGATCTGGCAGCGAAGGAAAATGCAGGCTACCAGGAGCTTTTAAGAAACGGAGTGAGGTGGTTAACCGGCGCGCCATTGATTAATTCAGCTCCTGTGTCGCCCGTTTCTGATCGGGTAAAGACGTATACGGATTTTCTTAAGCTGGCGGAATTGTCCGATCTTCCTCTTAAAAATACAAACTCAATAAAGATCGACAGCGACAGCAGCAAATTCATACTCAAACAAAATCACTTGAAGAACTTCGACCTTTCACTGACTGGTAAAGGCGGGCCGGGCAGGTTTACGGTTAAAATTAAAAATAAGGCCGGAATAACTACTTCGAGAACCTTTAACATCGACGTAGTAAGCGACGGGAAGGGCAATTTAGCAAGCTATTTTGGTAATAAGGTCACGGCCACTGCATCAGAGAATGCAAGTCCGGTCTTGAATGCAGCTAATTTAATTGATGGTGACAGTCTGAGCAGGTGGTCGAGTGTGCGTTGCGAGGAAGCGTTTGTTCTTTTAGACCTGCAGAAGAAATACGATATAAGTAAAATTCAAATTTTTTGGGAAGCGGCCTATGCAAAGCATGTAGAAATACTGGCTTCCGTTGACGAGAAAAGCTGGAACACGGTGTACAAGAACATGAACGGGAACGGTCAGCTACAGGAAGCGGCTGTTACGACCACTGCAAGGTATCTGAAATTTATCCTTAAGGATAAACCAAAAGGGCAACGGGGCTTTTCGATTTATGAGCTGAGGGTTTTTAAATGATGGGATCTATTAAAGTTAACTCATTTGATGTTAAAATATGGAATAAAACACGATTAGCATTATGGCTGATGTGGGTGTGCCCAGCCATTTGCTTTGGGCAGTACAGCAACGCTTATAATGAGGCTCAAAGCATGTTAAATGAAAAAAACTACTTCAAGGCGCGGGATTATATCATGGACCATGGCAATGAACTGTCGCCGGCTGAGAACCTGATTATGAAAGCCAATGTTGCCAGCGCCTTTAACCAGCCCGGTGCTTCCAATAAAGCGCTTAAATTATTTTGGCAGCGCTACCTAAAAGGTGCACCTGATACAGTCAGACTGGAATTACTCAAGCTTCGGCAGAACAACTACGCCCGTCTTTTTGAATATGCCGAAGCATATAAGATCTCCCAACAATTACTGTCAAAGTATAGCAAACATCTTTCCCCGGCTGACTATGCTGATATTTCCAATACCGCTGTTATTTGGAAATCTTTGGCGGGATGTCCAAAGCAGCACATTTCAATTACCGGAGATACGTTTATAAAAATGAAGCGGGACCGGGCTAAACTTGCCAATATTGCCGTCCAGTCGAATGAAACTGCTGCAGACTTTATTTTTGATACCGGTGCTAACTTTTGCACCGTTACCGAGAGCACGGCTAAAGCTTTTAACATGAGACGATTAAAGGGCAAAGTGGAAATCGGAGCAGTGACAGGTGCGAAGGTATTATCCGGGCTTGCAATTTGTCCCGTTTTTTCAATGGGAAATGTTATGGTGAAGAATGCCGTGTTTCTGGTTTTGCCTGATACGGCATTGGCTTTTCCTCAAATAAAGTATCAAATTAATGGAATTATTGGTTTTCCCGTTATCGAGGGCCTTAAGGAAATTCAAATTTTGCGCAATGACGAACTCATCGTCCCCAAGCGTGCATCGTCTTCAGCACTGAAAAATATGGCCCTGGAATTTCTTACACCTATCTATCAGATAAATGATGAGTACTACACGTTTGACACCGGAGCTACCAATACCATGCTTTACAGGAAGTATCTGGAAAAACATAAAAATGAGATCCTGGAAGAAAATTTATTGCAGGACCTGAAATTTGGTGGCGCAGGCGGAGCGGTTACAAAAAAAGGCTACAAAATTAATTTCCGGACAGTGATATCGGGCAAAACTATTGACCTGAAAAATGTTGAAGTGTTCAGCAATTACATCAATGATTCAAAGGATCACTTTTACGGTAATATCGGGCAGGATTTGATAAAAGAATTTGACAAAATGACGATCAACTTTCGGCGATGTTCCTTTTATTTGAATAAATGATCTGCATTCACCTGCTAAATAAAACCAACCGACTATGAAGAACAACATTTTATGCTTCTTATTTATCCTCTTTAGTCTTAACAGCACATCCGCCCAGACGCCGAAGGAATTGATTGATCTTTCGATTGACAAACAGGGTGATTGGCGTTCTGTATTAAGTTTCAGTTTCCGCACGAGCCGGTCAAATGCGGACCGGTGGCAAGGTTATGATTATAACCAATTGGTTTTTCAAAAGGATACTTATCAATTAAAGTATGATATACCCTCAGGTAATTTTGAAAATCATACTGTTAATCATTATCCTGGTGGTTACGTGTTCGATACTTACCGGACAGGCCTGGATTCGGTCTATTGGGTATATGACGGATTGCGGTCGCGTACGGGCAATGACCTCATTAATCTGGGTAAAAGTCTTTATGATCGGAAAAGCGCTGATTTTTTATTGTCGTTTCCCTATTACATATTGAAGGAGGCTGGTCATAACAATAACCTTTCTCTGGACAGCACAGCGCTGTTTTTTGTACTGCGATCTTCCGACCGTGAATATTGGTTAAACAAATCAAATCTGTTATTAGAAAAGTATATAACCATTCGTAACGGCGTAAAGAATGTTCAAACGTTTAAGAATTATATAAAAACTCAGGATGTACAAATCCCCCGCATAAGTAGTTTTTTGATTAATGAAGAGGTAGTTTTTCTCGACACTTTAAAGGATTTTAAATTTAACAGAGGTCGGGATGCGCTGACCATTAAACTGCCCGAAAATTATGTGAAGACAACGGAGTATGATGGTCCTCCGATCTTGAAAAAACTATCGGCAAACACTTATATTATAGAAAAGATCGACAGCGACCGCAATATCATTTTCAGGGATATGGGCAATTACATTGTCGTTACTGAAGCGCCTGTATCAAGAGAAACCGTAAAAAAAATCATTGAGCAAATCTCTTTGTTGTTTCCCAACAAACCGATCAGATATGTTCATTTATCACATTTTCATAAAGATCATATTGCCGGAATTGCAGAATTTATTGCAAACGGAACTTCAGTCATCTGCACACCTGAGACGTCTGGGCCGGTGATAGACTGGTTCCGTCAGAGCTACACCGGCGACATCAAAAAACATGTGCCTAAGATTGTTTATATCCGGGAAAAACTGCAGATTGGAACAGGTGATAATTGCATCAGATTTTATGCGATCAATAACAGCCATGCGAAGGGTATGTCATTCGCCTATTTACCGAAAGAACAAATGATCTACCAGGGAGATTTACTTTCCCTTCCGGACGACCAGACCCTGACGGCGCCGATCGAAATTAACGAACAGTTTTTCAGAAAAATTAACACGCTTAAGTTAAAATTTAAGTTGATTGTGGGTCACCATGGTCTACCTTACATAACAGCGGCTATGATAAAACAAATGAAAAACATGCGCAGCCCGGGTCATATATACCGCGCTAAATAATAACTATATACCAAAATTGATCGATTACCTGTAACCGCTGTTCAAATGCGATCAGCTTCGTTTAGACTCCGCTTAAACGACTTGAATTGTTCGATTCAATTTTTTTATAATATAGTGATGCACTTAAAAAAATGGGGATGCTAAAGACAATTCCAAGAAACAGCCATTCCAAAAGCTCGTTCTGAACGTTTAAGGGTTGCACAGGCAGCCTTGAGAGCGGCAATACAATAAACCGCATAAAGCAAGACACAAAAGGTGCATACAACATACCTGATACCAAAAGCCAGTACTTATTAAACGACTGCATTTTTAATAGGGGAAATGCCAAGAAAACTAAAAGAGTAAAAGAGAAAGCAATAAAAAAATGAAAAAACAAACCGAGGAAACCAATCCAAAACCCGCCTTGCATTGAGGTCTGTAAGCCTAATGCCCCACCAGCCATGTAGTAAAGCATTTTGTCTGCAAATTTACCGGTATGTGCAAACTGCATTGCGTATGCTAAAATCAAGTCGGTTATTCCAACAAATAAGGACGTTAACAGAACTGTTCTCCAAAAGCGATTCATGTTTTTAATTTTTTTTATGGTGAATAATAAATTGCTCGACAAATGTTTGCAATAAGTATCAGATTTGCCGTTCAAAAGCCAGTCATTCTCATTCAAACCCCATTTAAAAATATTGATTCGATAATGGACAGTAAATTCTATTAGTATTATTGCATTCAGGACTACTCTAACATTGAAATATGACCGAAAAAGAACTGGTAAAGATTTGCCTTACAGAAATTTGCAGAAGAAATGGAATTTCTGAAACCTCAATGATGGTTCAGAGAGATTTTGAAAATATTAGTCAAAGTATAGACGAGAATACAGGGGTATTGATAAGCCTTTCAACCATTAAACGGCTTTTAAATGGAGAGTTTAGCCGTACGCCACAAATTGCAACACTTAACGCAATTGCAGCTTATCTTGGGTTTAAAAGCTGGCGCGAGTATAAGTCTTCCATGCAAAATGATATCGATTATATTTTGCCTGAACCGCGATCAGAAGAAGAAATACTTATCAAAAATCTTAAATCTAAAATTAGATTCAATTGGAAATGGGTTGGCGTTGCTGCTGTTGTAACTGGGGTCATTATCTTTTTTAGTTTTAGGGGTTCATCTAATGAGATAAACGTGAATTACGACAAGGCCCGGTTTAGTGCTAAAAAAACTACCGCAAACGCTATTCCTAATACAGTAGTGTTTAATTATAACGTTGATGAGGTAGATGCAGATAGTTTTTTTATTCAGCAAAGCTGGGACAAAAGAACCAGGGTAAAAATTGAGAAGCATAATTACACACTTACCGATATTTATTACGAGCCTGGATATCACATAGCCAAATTAATTGCCAACGATACTATCATTAAAACAATTGGTATCAGCATCCCGACTGACAAATGGTTTCTATTTACAAAAGATGAAGACCTCAAAGGTATTCCTCAATACATAAAAGACGGTGCTGCATCTAATGAAGGTTTTTTAGGGTTAGATAAAAATGATTTAGCGGATAACCACGTTAAAATCGATGAAAATAAAGCTTTTTTTTACGAATATTTTCCTGGTAAGCTGGAAGTAAGCAGTGACAATTTTATTTTTAAAACAAGGGTGAGAATGAAGCAGGTGAAAAACAATCAATGCCCATATATCATGTGCGAGATTTTTTGTCAAAGAAATTTTACCTACTTAAAAAGTATGTCGATGGGTTGTGCAAGTGAAGTTAGCGCACAATTTGGCGAGAATGCAATATTTGGAAAGAAAGCCAATTTATCTCCCTTGTGTTTTGATGTGAGCAAATGGACGGATATAGAAATGACAGTGAAAAATAAAGTTGCAACAATCTTCATTAATAACAAGCAGGTTTATACATGTACTTATAATAATTCGTCTGGTTTGATAACCGGGCTGGGTTTTATCAGCAACGGACTTTGTGAGGTGGATTTTGTAGAATTGAAAGGACTCAATAAGAAAGTTGTTTTTAAGGATGATTTTGGGGGTGGCAATTATTAACCAACTAAAAAAATACTTTCCCGGCATAAATCCAGCTTGAGGCCACTTCCTAACTTAATTAAAATAGAATAACCTGTAAACAAAAAATGGATAAGCTGCCAGGATGGAATTTTATACAATTCATTAGCTCAGTCCCGGGAGGAAACGTATTTGAGCTAAATTCGCCCTCCCAAGACTGGACATGATTCGAACTATTTATCAGAGCAAGTGAAACTGTTGAACTATTTACAAGTAGGATGAAAGGGACGGTAACTTTCTAGACATTTAACGATTAATAAGCGATTGTAAAACGACGTTGAACATAATGCGGCAATTCAGCTCCATTAATCAACGCCACCGCGCAGTCTTCAAATGATATCCGACTTTTGCCGGACGCGTCACGCAATACCTGATCACCTCCTAAACGGAAAATCCCTGTACGCTCCCCGGGATAAATATTTTCTGATGGGCTGAGGTAAGTCCATAGCCTGTTGGATAGCCGATATACGTTCAAGGCATCTCTGTGGCCTTTAACTGCTACTGCATAATCCTCCGGAAGCCCAATCGCCTTTAAATTCACTTTAAGGTCCTCTAACGAATCTATCAAGGTATGGCCAGGCTTGAATTCCAGACTTCCTGCACCGCCTACTACAATTAGCCGCATTGCTGGATAGCGTTCCATTGCTCTTAATAGATTATGCGCAACTCGCGCGTAAACGGTAGCGTCTGAGATTGATTGCTCAATAGTATTTTGCATGTCCTTTGACGAATTTCCCGGCTGGTAAAGACTAATAAGCACATCGAGCCCCTCCAATGAATTATTTAAAAGTTTGATATCAAATACGTCCATCTGTTTCCAGACAATGTTGTCCCTTTTCTCATCAATTAGTGTAACATCCCTTGTAAATGCTGTTACGTGATGTTTTCTGTGTAGTGCTTCGGTTACCACTCGAAGGCCAATATTACCTGTTGCTCCAATAATTCCAATATTCATAACGATTTTTTATCCAAAGGTCGATACAGATCGCGTCAAATGGATTTGTCGTTTCTGACAATAGCTGTGCGAATGATGACAGTTATCTTTTAATCAGGTCAAGCTTTTCGTGTTTGTAATGTCGATACCACGACAATAGGAATCCGTCCGTCCAAACTGACACGTTTCGGGGAAATATTTTGTAGAATAGGAATGATTAATTAATGAGCTTGCCGACGGAACTCAGTAGGATTTAACCCTGTTTTTTTGAGAAACAGACGGGAAAATGAAGGCTGATCGAGATAACCAACCTGATAGCAGATTTCGCCAATAGACAACTGTGTTTCTTGAAGTAAAAGTTTAGCCGCACCCAGTCTTTGATCCTGAATCCATATTCCAGGAGAGGTTGAAAGTTCTTTCTTGAATTTTCGAAAGACACTTCTGTAAGTCATAGCCAGATTGCTGCAGATATTTGCAATTGTAAGTTTCGTCAGGCCCGTCTCGTTAATTATTTTATTGAGCTGTTGTTCAAACGGGCTAAGATCCAAACGCGCAATTACGGTCTCGTAAGGCGTTTGGTATTCCCTTACAACCGGTATAGCCATTATTTGACGTACAAGTTTTTCTTCTTTTATAAATCCTAAGTCAATAAGCAATACAGATACCAGGTCAATTCCTGCATACACCGCACCCGATGTGTAGATGCCATTTTCCTGAACGACCATTCTGGCTATCTCCCACTTTACCTCCGGGTAAAGAAGAAGAGCTTCGTCTTTCATCCACCACGCGACAGTAGCCCGTTTACCATTTAACAGTCCTAAGTGGGCCATTACAAGGCTTGCACCGCAGGTGCCCGCTATGATGGCCCCCTGTTTTTTCGCGCTGTATATAAATGAGCTAACGAATTTGCTTTCCTTTTCAATGATTTCGGCAGCAAGCTGAATTTCGGGAGTTAGACCCGACAGCAAGATTAGAATATCTATTCTCTTTGGAATTTTTTTATTTACGGGAAAAACGATACCAGATCGGGAAGTGGCTTTTTTTTCAGCAATGAAAATTATTTCAAAGATATCAGATCCCGCCAGTTCATTAACAGCCTGGAATATTTCAGCAATGGAAGAAGCGATCGCAGAATAAAAATTTGACGGTAAATAAATGACGACTCTTTTTGAAATCATCTTAATGCCCAACTTGTTATTTATACCTTGAATAATTGACCATAGTTCAATTTCATTAACCAAGGTAAAGGTTTCTGTTTATGTTTTCAGTCATTATAATGTTATTAAGCTGGAGCATTGATTAAGATTCTACTAATTAATTACTTCTCCAATATCCATAATGCTTCATAATGTGCCTCCCCATAGATATGTTCGTGTTTGGTTACTCCAGGAATTGAAACACCTGATGATCAAATTGTATTAAAGCAATTTTTCTAAATGACTTAGCCTTTTTGCTTTCACAAAATAGTCTTAAAAGAAAAAACGGTAAAAAGAAAGTCAAAATGGCGGTCAAAAGGACTGTGCGGGAGAACTATAAGTCCCGAAGGGCGGCCGTAGCAAAGCGAAGGCCATTATGCGTTCGTACGAACAGGCAGACCGATCTTGACGCCACTTTTATCCGTTTTGTTAAAGACCAATGCTGTTTTAGCGCATATTAGTATTACCTGCCAGCCCGCTTACCTCGGCAACTTCCCGCACAACATAAGGAGTTATTTCAGGAGTCTCCAGCACATGTTTTACTATTTCGTCCTTGCGGGCGAACCAAACACCATCGTGCTGTTTTACATATTGAAGAAAACGATCAAAGACTCTTACCCGCGAGGCATGACCAGATATACGATCATGCAAACTGATCACCATCATGCGCCTCCTGCTTTCCCCCTCTTCATACAATTGATCGAATTCATCCTTTAACTGCTGTTCGTAAGCCTGTGGCGAAAAACCGGCAAAATCATAAGAGCCGATATCATTCATGTGGATCGTATAGGGCATAGTAACAAAGGGCTTTTTATTTAACTCCTGTATATAGGGTTCATCCCGGCTGAGATCGTTATTATGATATACAAAACCCAATTCCTGCAGCAGGCTCAGGGTATGCACGCTTCCGCGCATCCAGTAACAATCATATCCTGTCGGAGTTATCCCCGTTGCTTTAATGATGCTGTCTTTTACACTCTTTATCCAGGCTCTTTCCTCGTCTTTGGATAGTTGGTATTGCCAATTCCATTCTTTACCGTGAGCCGCCGCTTCGTGGCCCCGTTTAACTATTTCCCTGGCTAAGTCCGGGTTTTTATCGACGGCCTGTCCCACCATGAAAGATGTGGCCTTGATATTGTACTTGTCTAATAAATTCAGTAAACGGGGTATGCCCTCCTGCACACCATAATCGAAGTAAGAATTGGTCGCCAGATCAGGATAACCTTTTTTAATCGGCTCCGGTATTAAACCGGAGGCGCCTGAGATGGGCTGTCCACCCGCTTCGAACTGTAAAGAGATCGAGATGGCTAGCCGGGCCTTATTCGGCCAAAAGGATCGAGGAGCTTTCATAGCTTCAGGTTTGATTTTAAATGAATAATTGCTTGCAGCAGCCACAGCTGAGGCTGCGATAAACTGTCTTCTGTTCATATTCTTGATGTTGAAGCAAATATCCCTGTATATTACGTATACTCTTTGTAAAATACTATGTTAAATTTGTAAATAACTGTGAAACGAAACAAGCAATATGACCCTGTAATTATCGCCGACTTTGAATTGGCAGAATGGCATTTGCCGGTTCATAATCACAATCACCACGAGTTCATCTACATTAAGAAAGGTCGTGGCCGGCATGTAATCAATGAACAACCCGTCCCCTACGCAGCTGGGGATATATTCTTGCTCGGACCTGAAGAGGTCCATTATTTCGAGATTGAACAATCAACTCGTTTTATCTATTTAAAATTCACCGACCTCTATCTGCTGCAAGAAAAAGGCAGCCACAATCCGGGAATACACCATTTGGAGCAACTTATCAAAAGCAGGCAAAGCCGCTCGTCCGGTTTCCTGGTCAACGAAGAAGATAAATGCACACTTAACGCATTATTTGATACCATCATTTCGCTGCAAAAAAACACGATTCATCACGAGCAATTGATCTGGTTATTGTTATTGGCGATTGCCCAGTTGCTGCAAAGAAACTTGCCCGACTCATCACCAACCGGACAACGTAACAAAAACATGCAGGATATATTCAGGTATCTTCATGAAAACATCTATTCCCCCCCGCAGCTTAGGGCGACAGTAATGGCTGAACACTTTGGCTTCACAAAAGACTATTTGGGCCCCTACTTTAAAAAGAATGCCGGGCTGACATTAAGTGAATACATTCACAATTACCGGATGAGTTTGATCCAGAAACGATTAAAAAGTGGCAGATATGGGTTGAAACAGATCGCGTTTGAATTCGGTCTGACAGATGAAAGCCACTTAAGCAAGATCATCAGACGTAAGTAATCTCCGGTGGCATCCTGCCTATAATGCAGTTGGTCAGCTCATAAGTGACGTTCGTCGGATATTGCTGTTAAAAACTCCCAATACAGCCCATCTTCGCCTTCATAATCACGCAAATATGAAAACGCTGTCACTCATTAGCTTGTTCCTCTTTACTTTTCTAGGAGCCGTTGCGCAAACCACCATTTCGGGCACAGTAAAAACAAAAGACAACCAACCTGTAATTGGTGTAAACGTAACTCTTGTCAATACGTATGACGGCGCTTCTACCGATACCGCAGGACGGTTCAGTTTTTCAACGGCTGAAAAAGGCAAGTTCACTATCCGTTATTCAGCGCTCGGCTTGTCAACCGATAGTGTTACTATTGATATAAAAGGCCAGCCCATCCAACTAAATTTAGTAATGGCAGAAGCTGCCAATGAGCTTAACGCGGTAACCATAACTGCTGGTACACTGGAAACCGGCGATAGTAAAAAAGGCGCTGTTTTAAACTCGTTGGAGGTGGCTACCACTGCAGGAGCATTGGCCGATGTGGTTTCGGCGCTGCGAACGCTGCCGGGTACCAGCCAGGCTTTTGGCGAAAATGGTTTGTTTGTGCGGGGTGGTGCGGCATCAGAAACCCAAACTTATTTTGATGGCTTGATCGTAAAAGATGCTTTTGGTAGCCAGTTGCCTGATCTTGCTTCAAGGGGCAGGTTTTCGCCATTTTTATTTAAGGGTACTACCTTTTCTACAGGTGGCTATTCTGCGCAATATGGGCAGGCGCTTTCATCAGCATTGCTTTTGGAAACGAAGGACCTTCCCGCTAAAACATCTACCGAGTTTTCGCTAATGACTGTGGGTGTTGGCGCAGCACATACCGAACGGAAAGAGAACAGCGCCTTAACCGTTGGCGCCAACTATTACAATTTAAGCCCGGCTTACGGTATTCTGAAACAAAATGTTAACTGGGATAAAGCGCCAGATCAGCTTACGGCCAATGTGCAGTACAAATGGAAACCGACAAAAAATGGATTCCTGAGGGTATTTGCACAATATGACAGCAAAAATGCTTCTCTGTTTACAAATAATACTGCTGTGGCTAATTCAGCACATATCATTAACCACAATAAAAACTATTACTTCAACTCTACCTACCAGGATTTGCTGAGCCAAAACTGGAAGATACAGGGAGGTGTGGGATATGGTAACACGCATGAGACAGGTTCAATTGATAATAATACTTATCAGAAAAATACCGACCTGCTGCAAGGCAGGATCACTCTTACCCATTATTTGGGTGGTGGTTCATTATTAAGAGCCGGCGGCGAAGCATCCAACAGCGGCCGTTTGGAAAGCTGGAATACGCAAAGCCGCAATTTCAACAATCAGATGGCGGCGGGTTTTGTTGAAGGCGAGATCAGGCTGAATACGTTTTTGATTGCGCGAACCGGCCTTAGAACAGAGTATCAGGATTTTAATAAAGGATGGACCGTTGCCCCACGCTTATCACTGGGTATAAAAACCGGCGCAAAGAGCCAGGTGTCCTTAGCCTACGGTAAATTCTACCAAAATCCGGATGAAGAATACCTGATCCAAAACAAGCAGCTAAACAGCGAACAAGCCAGCCATTACCTGCTTAATTACCAGCATATAGATGACGGCAGAACTTTTAGGGTAGAGGCTTTTTACAAAAGCTACAGTGGCCTGACCAAATATGATTTTACGGGCATTGCGCCTAATTATTCAGTGATCAATTTCGCCAATCTTAATAATGGCGGCAGCGGTTATGCAAAAGGCTTAGACATTTTCTGGCGGGATAAAAAAACTATCCCTGGCGGAGATTATTATATCTCTTATTCTTTTCTGGATACTAAACGAGATTTTAGGAACTACCCGGCGCAGGTGACGCCGCCATTTGCAGCTAAACATACGTTGAGCGCTGTTTACAAACAATACATCCCTTACATCACATCAGAAATTGGCTTCACTTATTCCTATAGCAGCGGGCGCACGTACTATAATCCCAATAACGCCGTGTTTTTAGGAGACGAAACTAAAAGCTTTAATAACCTCAGTTTTAACATCAGCTACCTCACCCGCATATTTAAAAACTTCGCTGTGATATACGCCTCAGCAAGTAACCTCCCGGGCTTCGATAATATATATGGGTATAATTATTCGGCCAACGGCCAGTCGCGGGTACCTATTACTCCGGCAGCAAAACGCGATTTTATAATAGGCCTGCTCATTACCATAGGCGATAATACATTCAATCACTAACATAAAAACGATAAAAATGAAAACACTAAAATTAACACTGGCCATATTGCTGTTCGCAATAGGTGCGAGCGCACAATCAGGCGCCAATTATTTAAACGCCATGAAAAAAGGATTGGCTGCTTTCCAAAGCGACAGTTCATCCGCGCAGCTGGTGCAATCTGCCAATTATTTTGAGCGAATAGCGTTGGCTGAACCAAAAGAATGGCTACCCTTGTACTATGCCGGCTACTGCAATTTAATTGTAGCCATTGAAGCTAAGCAGCCCAACCAAAAAGACGCTTTGTATGATAAAGCCATGGATTTTGCGCAGAAGGCAGATAAACTGAGCCCAAAAAACAGCGAGATTGCCGTGCTGATGGGTTACATCACTTTTATGAAAATGGCTGTTAACCCTTCAACTAGAGCCATGAGCATGATGGGTGAGGCTACCCGGTATTTAGATCTCGCCATAACCTTAAACCCTGAAAACCCCCGCTCCTATTTTGTTAAAGGTCAGAACACTTTTTACATGCCTGCCGCTTTTGGCGGCGGAAGCGCAAACGCCAAACCACTATTTGTTAAGGCGCTGGAAAAATATGCAAAAGAAAACATTACAGGTATTGAGCCATCATGGGGCAAAGAGCGCTGCCAGGCTTTATTAAGCCAGTGTCAATAGGCGTTCTATGCAATTGTTGTATTTTAGTAAATTAAAGCGGTAAATGAACGGGGAAAAGATCTCTTGTAAAGAGGAGAAAATTTGGGAATGGAACGTCAGGTACGGCCTGATAGGATTAGTCATCGGGATGTTTATCAACATGATATTAAGTGCCTTAAACGGGCATTTATTATCTGTCCGCCAGATGTTGCTGAATATTTTGTTCAGTTTGTTTATCACGCTGAGTATCACCAACACTGTGTTTATTTACGATACCTACGTGCGCCGGCGCAATAATAATTTATGGCTGTTTATTGCGGGTTTTTATATCTGTGCGCTGATAGGTATGGTGATTGGCACCGAGCTGGCCTACCTGATTGTATCGCTAATCTTCCAAATACCCTATCATCCTGCCACACACGTAGGGGATTACCGGTTTAACGTAGTGGTAGTACTGGTAGCGGGTACCTCCATATTGCTATTCCGGCTTCAAAAAGATTCACTTCAAAACAAGATCGATAAAAAAGAACTGGATTTGGTAAAACTCAATCAGCTTAAAACCCAGGCTGAGCTGCAAACCCTGCAATCCAAAATCAACCCGCATTTTTTATATAATTCGCTTAATTCTATTGCCAGCCTTATACACGAAGATGCTGATAAGGCTGAGACCATGACCTTAAACCTCTCACGGCTTTTTCGATACAGTCTTAACTCCAGTCAGGAAAGCTTGTGCACCATAAGTCAGGAGATCGAGATACTGGAAACTTACCTCGCTATTGAAAAAGTTCGTTTCGGCGAACGGATAAAATTCAAGATAGATGTTGCCAATGATTTATACGATGAAAAGATCCCGCGTTTCCTGCTTCAGCCGCTGGTTGAAAACGCATTTAAACATGGCTTAAAAAACGTGGCAGACAATGGTTTATTAGATGTGAGCATTTCCAAAAAAAATGGGCAGCTTGAAATCTCTGTTTCCGACAACGGTATTGACTTTCCCGAGGATTTGGATATGGGCTACGGACTGCAAAGCACCTACGAAAAACTGGATCTTATCTATCCCGACAACTACCAGGTGCAAATATTTAATCAACCCAAAAAACAGATCAGGATAAGCCTGCCCGCAAGTACTTAAATTATGATTTGGACAACACTGATCATTGATGATGAACAATTGGCCAGGCAACGCCTGAAACGTTTGCTCGAGCCATTTGACGAGATAGTTATCATAGGCGAAGCCGCTAATGGCCTTGAGGCATTAAACCTGATTGATAAACTAAAACCGCAACTACTGTTTTTGGACATAGAGATGCCCTTGCTAAATGGCTTTGAAATGTTAGAAAAGCTAAGCACACAACCAAAGGTGGTTTTCACTACCGCTTATGATCAGTATGCTATCAAGGCTTTTGAAGAAGGGTCTATAGATTATTTGCTTAAACCTGTTGAGAAAGACAGACTGGAGAAAACGATAACGCGCCTAAATGCACATCAGCAGGAGCAGCAGCAAATACCTATAGCGGCACTATTGCAGCAATTGCAACCCAAAAATACAGCTAAAAACTTAACGATAAAGATAGGCGATCGAATCCTGCTGATAAAACCGGCAGATATTGTTTACGCAGAAGCCGAAGATAAATATGTATTTATTTATACAAACGACGGTAAAAAGCATATCACCGATTATACCATTACAGGGCTGGAGCAAAAGCTAAGCGAGCAGTTTATCCAAATTAACCGCGGGGCCATTATCAATACCGATTTTATCAAAGAGATCCGAAAAGGCTTTAACGGCGTCAAGATATTTGTGATGGATCAGACACCGGAAGTAAAATTGACATCGGGCCGTTCATTCAACGCTGTGATCAACGCAAGATTTGAACTTTGATAGTACTGGTCGGTATTAATTTATACGCTCAGCAGCAGGAAAGTCAACAGGTATATCGGACATGGCATATACATAGTTGGTAAACACGCGTACAGCCACCAAACCTGTCAATTCAATCAAGGCGCTTTCCGTATAACCTTCCACAAAAAAAGAATCCAGCAGCAGCGCGCTTACTTTTCCTTTATTTTCTGCGATTGACTTTGCCACCTGGATCACTGTATTCAGTTTCATGTCTTTCGCTATCCCCTTCCTCAGCAATATCGTTTCCTCTTTACTGAAGCCACGTTTTATTGCTAATGCGGTGTGAGCGGCTAAACAGTACGCACAGTGGTTTACTTCGGAAACGACCAGCGCGATAGCCTCGCGTTCTTTCGCCGTGAAAGCGCCTTTATTCAAAGATTCTTCAAAATCTAAAAACCCTTTCAGCGCATGCGCTGAATAGGCAATGGTGGCATACAGGTTTGGGATTTTTCCCGACCGCCTTTTAATTTCGCTTAGAAGGACTTGTGCCTCCGCGCCGATTCGTTCCGGCGCGGGCATCTTTATTTTTTTCATGATACCTCAGATTAAATCATTTTCTACTACAAAATTACTTTGAACCCGATCTTCTGAACATGGACTAAACCCGCTAAGGCCTGTACATATCAGGCGTTTACATATCGAATGCGATCCGTACATTTGTTAGTATGGACATTAGAGACAGATCAGACCAACTCCTGCTGGGCATTGCTTCACCGAACGAAGCAGAGGTCTGCACGCCGCGTCAATTTCCGGTTTACACGGTTTATTGTATACCTAAAGGTCAAGGTGTTTTTCATTCAGATTTTGGCTCATTCCCTTTTACCGGCCCTGCATTGTTGTTCGCTACGCCAATGCAGCTCATCTACTTGGAAGACTGTAAAAATTTAACTTTCACACGGTTGCAATTCCACAGTGATTTTTACTGTATCGAATATCACCGGCAGGAAGTAGCTTGTAACGGCCTGCTATTTAACAATATCTATTTAGATCCCGTAGTCATATTAACAGATAAGGAAATCACGATCTTCCAATCTTTATTGAACAACTTGCAGGACGAAATCGCGCAAGATGTTCCATCTACTACCGTTACACAAGCTTATTTGCAGGTATTTTTGGCTAAGTCGAGTGCCATTAAGATCGCATCACTTCAGCGCCCCGCAGCCCTTATAGAGAAAGACGAAATGATGGAGAGATTCAGAGTTTTGCTCGATAAAAATTATTTGACATTACACAAGCCATCCGATTACGCCTCGCTTTTGGCCATGACGCCGGATAACTTTACCAAACGATGCACCCGCTACTTTAAAAAAACGCCGTCCCGGCTCATTCAGGAGCGGCTGATCCTGGAGGCCAAGAAGCAACTGCACCTGACCCGGCAAAGCATTAAAGAAATCGCCTACAACCTTAAATTTCAGGATGAGTTCTATTTTAGCCGATTCTTTAAAAAATTCACCAAAATATCGCCACACGCCTTCCGGGAACAAACCGGTATTTCCATAGTTGCTGACCTCCCAGTTCCCAATTTAAAGGATTCGTCCAAGCTTTAGCCGGTTTAGTCCATGTTAGTCCCTTGCGCGATAGGCTAATTTTGATGTATCCATTAAGGGATAAACAAAATGAACTATAGCGAATTAGCATTTTCGGACGCAGCCAAAGTCCTGCAGGAAAAATACGGAAGCCGTGCCGCTTACGAGCAAATGGAAAAACGTAACGTAGTAGACGGGTTAACGGACAACGAAATTCACTTTATTGCCAACCAGGATCACTTTTACCTGGCGAGCTTAGGAGAGAATGGGTTTCCTTATATCCAGCATCGCGGCGGGCCGAACGGATTTGTCAAAGTGCTGGATAATAAAACCATAGCTTTTGTCGATTTTTCAGGCAATAAGCAATATATCTCTGCCGGTAATATAGCAACAGATCCTAAGGTAGCAATGATCATGGTTTCCTACCCCCACAAGGCAAGATTAAAGCTATACGCTAAAGCGCGAGTTGTGCAATTGGCAGATGACCCTGAGCTTTTCGCCCGTATAGACGTAACCGGATACCAGCACAGGCCTGAACGAATGATCATACTCGAAATTGCTGCTTATGATTGGAACTGCCCTCAGCATATCACGCCAAGATATACTGCCGAAGAGGTAGAATCTGCATTCTCATCTCAGCGCCGACGCATAGCTGATTTGGAAGAGGACAATAAAAGAATGAAAGCCGAATTACAAAATTTAAGGAACAAAATATGATCACTATATTTTATGAGCATGCTAATAAAGACGTTAGCATCTGGACAGAGCGTTTAGACCAGCTGTTTCTGAAATACAACATGGTTGAAGATTCAAATTTGCTGCTTCCGCGTCTCGTGGACGATAAAAAGATAGCGGAAGGTAAGGCAGCAATTGATGCTTACATTGATAGCCTGGAACAATTTGTAAAAGGATGGTATGATGACCGTTGTGACAAGTACGAATTCGATGCGGGCCAATAAAGTCAGGAATTATTCAATTTTTTAAACTATAAATATGGAATTAATTAAAACGGAGTTCGGGAGGAGATCCACAGCCGCAGGGGTTATTAGCGGTATAGACTTGAAAGGAAAAAGAGTCATCATCACAGGTGGAGCCTCTGGAATTGGCATACCGACCACCATGGCACTTGCTTCTGCAGGTGCTGAAGTTACTCTTGCTGTTAGAAATGAATCAGCCGGAATTGCCGTAGCAAAAGATATTATTTCAAAGACAGGGAACGTAAAGGTGAACGTGAAGTCGCTTGATATCAGCAAGCGTAAAAGCATTGCCGATTTTGTAAAAACATGGGACGGTCCACTGGATGTCCTGATCAATAATGCAGGCGTAATGGCCATACCTGAATTACAATTATCAGAGGATGGCTGGGAAATGCAATTTGCAACAAATCACATGGGACATTTTGAGTTAGCACTGGGGCTTCATGATGCGCTGGCATCAGCCGGCAGTTCACGTATAGTTTCCGTAAGTTCAAACGGGCACTTGTTATCGCCGGTTATATTTGACGACCTTCCATTTAATTTTCGCTTCTATGATCCCTGGACAGCATACGGGCAATCTAAATCGGCTGTAATACTTTTTGCTGTCGCCGCGAACAAACGCTGGGCAAAAGATGGAATCAGTGTAAATGCCTTGAATCCCGGCGCGATAGCGACAAATCTCCAACGACACGTGGGCGGTCAGCTTAAAACGCCACCTGAACTTCAAAAAACACCTGAGCAGGGAGCTGCAACATCAGTATTGCTGGCAACATCTCCACTTTTTAGCGGTAACGGAGGACATTATTTTGAGAATTGTAATGAGGCCGAAGTAGTTACTGAAAGACCCGCCGACTACCACGGTGTAGCTCCTTACGCGATTGACATGACCAATGCGGATCGTTTATGGGACGTCTCAATCAAATTGTTGGGACATTAATTTTGACTTTTGTAACAGCAAAAGTTAGACGAAGAAAATAAAACTTAAGTACTACAGCCTATTTCGCATCTTTTTTTAAATGATTAAATTGGCTTTGATCCTTATTTTTTAACGGCTATGTATTTCGAATATAGTTAATATTCGAATTACTAAGGTATTTTGGTGCAGTTACGGCGCACTTTTAGTGCAGTTTTTTAGATGAATCTATCATATCTTTATTAATTTAATGAATAAAAGAATATGATGCTAATACACGCTTATAGCAATCAAGTGCAACATGGCAAAGCAATAAATGGATAGTGCGGTTGTATTGAGCGTTTATGCAGGAAGCTCTTTCACACTTCAGAAGCTATGAGCGTAACTTTGCCCATTAATTCTATATTTACCGCCCTCTCTCATTCACTTTATCTTCCGACACTTTAACAATTTTCCCTTATAAAATACAGTGTTTAATAAAGTGTCGCTTTACGTTGCATTTCTAACAAAAAGCAGGCAACATCAATAGTTTACAGCCGCAAGTAAATTCCTCAGCCTACAATGCTATAACTACTTAAAGTATAAAGAATCCCTTTATATCATCTCATGTTGAGTTCGCTACTATCCGGGAGTTTGGTTAAGTAATGCCCCGATTTCACTACGCCGCGAAGTAGAGGACTGACGAACTTTGCCTATATCAAAATTAAAATAAAATGAAACAGTCACAAACTCCCATCATCAGCTTCAGTCCAGTTGTATTACCCGTTCCTGGACGTCACGCAGACCTTGAAATAAAAGTTTCTGCTCCTGCGGGCGGAAACAACCTACCGGTCATTCTTCTCTCGCATGGGCATGGCGGCTCTAACTTTCTCTCCTCATACCGAGGTTACGGCCCCATTGTTGATTTTTTTGCGACAGAAGGGTTTGTTGTAATTCAACCTACTCATCAAAATTCCAAAGCACTTGGGCTTCCCTCATCACTTCCTGAAGCACCCTTGTTTTGGAGTTCGCGGCCAGCCGACATGAAATTTATCCTTGATCATTTGGACGAAATTATTTCCGCCGTACCGGGGTTAGCCGGAAGAGTTGATAAGGCCAAAATTGCTGCTGTTGGTCATTCATTAGGCGGCCATACCGTTGCTATGCTTGCCGGCATGGAAGTGACAGACCCCTCAACAGGTAAAATACTGAATTTAGCAGAACCACGGATAAAAGCTCCTGTACTGATCGGCTTGCCTGGCGGTCCTGAAGGACTGACTGGAACAGCAAGACATCATTATCCTGTATTGGCAGCTTCCAATTTCCGTTCCATGGCTTTACCAGCGCTTATTGTCAACGGCGACAAAGACAAAAACCCAATGTTCTCTGATCTGGACAATTGGCGTGCCGACGCTTATTTTCAAAGTCCTGGCCCAAAGGATCTGCTGACGGTGTTTGGCGCTGAACATATCTTTGGTGGCATTTCAGGTTATGATGCCCTAGAGACAAGTGATGAAAATCCGGAGCGCGTTGCTTTTGTATGTAAAACCATTCTTGCGTATATTCGGAGTACATTTGATCCCACCGATTCGAGTTGGGAGCAGGCCAAGAAAAGCCTTAATGGTGTACAGGGTGCGTTAGGCAGCATTGAAAGTAAATCATAAGAAGATAAAATGAAAGATAAAATGTCTAATCATAAATATGATTCTTTATCAAGGATGCATAAGGCGCTGGATTTACCGGCACCTATGCACCCATTGGTAAGTTTAATAAATAACGCTGAAGGTACCATTCCGCTAGAAAGACTTCCCAACCCTCATATTTTAAATTTTTATAAGATCTCTTATAAGATGAACTTTCAGGGAAAGTTCAAATACGGGCAGCATTTTTACGATTTCGACGAAGGTGGAATGTTTTTTGTTTCGCCAAATCAAATCACAGGAAGTCACGTACTACCACTGAGTGATCAATCGGGTTATACCTTACTTATTCACCCGGACTTCTTGCATGGTTACGAACTCTCCAGGAAAATCAAAGAATATGGATTTTTTTCCTATTCTATTCATGAAGCGTTGCATTTATCCGAAAAAGAGAAAACCACGATCATTTCTGTTTTTAAGAGTATAGAAGAAGAATTAGAAGGCAGAATTGATAATTTCAGCCAGGACGTTGTTATCTCTCAGATCGAATTGCTGCTAAATTATGCCAATCGGTTTTACAGTCGTCAATTTATCACTCGTAAGGCGGTAAGTAGCGATTTATTGCAAAGAGCAGAAGATATCTTGTACGCTTATTTCAAGGCACCCCACACACAAAAGCACGGGCTCCCAACTGTCCAATTTCTTTCTGCGCAATTGAACGTCAGCGCCGGTTACTTAAGTGATATGCTGCGATCACTTACCGGACAAAACGCTCAACAGCACATCCACAACCATCTGATTGCAAAAGCAAAGGAGAAGCTATCAACGAGTCAGGCTTCGATAAGCGAGATAGCCTATGAATTAGGGTTTGAACATCCTCCGTCCTTTAGTAAACTATTCAAACTTAAAACCAGTATGTCGCCGGTGGATTTCCGACGTTCTTTCAATTAAAGTATGTGTAGGTACAATATATTGTACTTAAACATTGCTTTAGCATTTCGTAAATATTCATTTTTCCCCATTGCGCCTTACTATTTTCATCCAAGCGTTTAATCCGTTTGATTAAGTCATTCCTGACTCCACCCCATGTGCCAGTTGCAAAGCACTAAAAGCCATCTTCCGAAATCGGCTTAGGTTTTAAAAAAGCGCCCGCTTCTTCAAGGCGGACGCATGCTTAACTAAAAACTAAAATTAACTAAAGAACAAAAGAAGTGCTATAAATGGGTTTTTTTTGCTATTTGTCCTTTTCAGGGAGCAACACCATTCTTATATAATTTTCACCACTCACATATTTGGTTGCCATTTGTTTCACGTCTTCAACCGTGATCTTGTCAACCTCTTCACTGTAATGATCAACCGCACCGAGCGGTTCGTTATTTTGGATCTGACTAACCAAAAAGCTATGCCAAAAACTATTAGACTTAAGTTGCAATTCAATTGTACGCTGTGTTTCGGCTCTAAACTTGTCCAGGTTTACCTGTAACGGCCCGGTTGATCTCAATTTATTGATCTCGTCAAGCGTAGAAGCTATCAGTTTCTCTACATTTTTAGGAGCGCAACCAAAGGATACAGTTAAGTCGATACGAGCTTGAGGGTATTTGCCGGATATGGCACGAACGGTTGGCGCATAAACACCTCCCTCATCTTCTCTCAAACGTTCTATGAGCCTTATCTGAAGGGTCTCTTTCAACGCATCGAGTTTTAGCCGGTTAGTAAAACTGTAATCAAACGGCCCCGAAAATGTCAGTATAACATTTGCTTTATCTTCTGTTCCTTTGTATACTGTCCTGGCTATTTTCCCTGCGGGGGTAGCAATGCCGAGATCTTTTGCCTGTTCCTTTTTGTTTAGCGCTGGTAAGCTGCCTATATATTTGGCAAGTAGTGGCTTTATTGTTACAGTATCTATGCTCCCGGTAAACACAAAGGTAAAGCCGGAAGCGTCTGCAAAACGCTCTTTATAAATATTGTAGGCCTTGTCAAGGTTTATATTGTCCATCTCTTCGGCGGTTTGGGAGGCGCGGCGTATATTATAATTGGTTAATACAGCATTAACGGTATCATTAAATACCTGCGTAGGATCATTCTGCCGGTTAACAAGAGCCGCTTTTGCCCGCGCTATGGTGTTTTTAAAAATTACCGTATCCTTACGTGGCTGGGTAATATACGCGTACATCAAACGCAGTGCATCCTCAAGATCCTTCACGCTACTTGAGCCATTTATAGTCTGAATGCGTTCACTGATAGCCGGGCGAACGCTAAATTGCTTGCCCGACAAATATTTTGACAGATCTGCATTATCATAATTGCCGGCACCAAACGCCGGTATTAGATTAGCTGCATCGGCTGTGCGGAAGATGGCATTGCTATATAACGAAGTGCCACCGGCAGACAAGCCGCTGAACAAGATTTGATCGTTTTTAAAGTCGGTTGGTTTTAATAGTACCTTAACGCCATTACTTAAAGTAATAGTAGTAACATTTAAAGCCTTATTATATTGGCTTTTTATAACCTTACCGGCTACAGGTGGTTTAGTTAAAAGATCCTGCTGGCTGGCGATTTCGTTATAAGCGGCTATATTCTCATTTTCAACAGTTTTCATCCATCCCATAAAAACCTGTTCAGATGGAAGTGCGGCCCTATCCGTCTCTGGGGCAGTTATCAGTATGTCCCGATCCGTGCCTTTGACTACTTGTTGAATATAGGTATTTAAGTCGTTTACACTTAATGTGACCAATACGTCTTTCAACATATTAAACTCTGCTTCAACACCCGGCGATGCCGTACCATGCAAAAAATACTGCACATATTCTGCAACGTAACTGTCAGACTGCGTTTTGCTTTTTTCTTTTAAAGCGGCTTCAATTTGATTGAAATAAGAGGCTTTAGCACGTTCAAATTCACTTGTTGTAAAGCCATGCCGCCTTGCCTGCTCGCTTACGCGCCAGGCGCTTTTAAAACCGGCCTCTAACTCGCCCGGCTTAGCATTTACAGACAGTGAATAATTATCCAGTCCCCCTAAAAACTCTCCTATTCCGGCTCCGGCTGAAAGGAACGGGGGGGCTGCCTGACGTTGCACGTCTGCGTAACGCTGAGCCAGCAGAAAATTTACCAGCTGACGGACAATAAACTCCCGGTAATTGGCAGCGGTATGCAAATTTAACCTCGGTTGTTTTATGTTTATTTCTACGCTGGTATGGGTTACTTCCGCATCGGTTACAACAATAAACTGATCTTTGCCTGTAAGCGGAACATTAAAAACCGGTCTTGCACGCTCATTTTCAGGGTTTTTAAGATCACCGAATTTTGCCTTTATGTCCTTCTCCATCACATTTACATCAATGTCGCCTACTACTATTAGCGCCTGCAGATCGGGCCTGTACCAATCCTGGTAAAAACGTTTTATATCATTAGGTTTAAAAGTGGTCAGCACTTCTTCCGTACCTATTGGCAGGCGGTTTGCGTATATTGATTTGTTAAGCAATAAGGGTAGGTATTGGTTTTGCATACGTTCTCCCGCGCCTTTTTTAAGGCGTTTTTCTTCTAGTACTACGCCGCGTTCTCTATCTATTTCTGCTGCGTCAAGCGTTAAATCCTGCGCCCAATCCCGCATTATTTGCAACCCATGCTGCACTATCTCCGGCTTGTCAGATGGTATTGGCAACTGGTAGATGGTTTCATCAAAGCCGGTGGAAGCATTCAAGTCAGCCCCAAACCGGACACCTGTTTTTTGCAGATAGTCTACTAATTCATTCTTAGGGAAATTTTTAGTGCCGTTAAAACTCATGTGTTCCAAAAAATGCGCCAGTCCCCGCTGATCGTCATCCTCCAACACGGAGCCTACTTTGTTGGCCAGATAAAAAACCACTCTGTTCTTAGGTTCTTCATTGTGGCGTATATAATAAGTAAAGCCGTTGGCTAACTTTCCTGTGCGCACCGCAGGGTCAAAAGGCAATGTTTGCGCATGGCTGGTGTAGTTCAGCCCTATTATCAGGGCTGAAAAAAAGATCTTTTTTAAGTTCATTATCGTTTAAGATTGATTTTGTGTTACGCCCATCAGTGATAGGATATTCTCATTTCGGATGATCATCATGCCCTGACGGTCCTCCGTGATGCCCTCTTCCAATTTATAGGTATAGCGTGGAACGGCTCCTTCCATTACCGTGGGCATATAAGCAAACTGAATATTCGGGTGTTTTTTTAAGGCCTCGCCAACCTCTATAATGTGTGTTGATACAATAAACAAACAATTGCTATACTCGGCAAATGCTTCCGTTACAGCTAATGTGCCGTCATAAGCATCTTTAACATTTGTGCCTTTAAATAGCTCATCAAATATCAGCAGCAGGCGTTTGCCGGTAGCGGTGGCATCTGCGGCCTGCTTTACGCGCAGCACTTCAGCATAAAAATGGCTGTAACCTGCACCGATATTATCTCCGACATTGATACTCGAATAAATGCCCTCACGGATGGAAAATTCCATGGATTTAGCAGCTACAGGGAAGCCAATATGGGCGAGATACATGTTGATAGCAATGGACTTCATCCAGGTGGACTTGCCCGCCATATTTGCCCCGGTTAAAAAGATGACATTTGATCTGTCACTCATCTCAATATTATTACCGATAGCCCCGTTAATAGCCGGATGACGAAGATCTGCTGCCCTAAACATATTCTGTTTTTTTGGATAGGCCCTTGCATAGATAAATCCCTTTGTGTTAGCCACGTTGCCAACAGATATATTTACATCCACCTCACAAATAAAATTGAGCAGCGTGCTTACATGCTCTTTGAGCATATGTCTGATCAAATAATCATATGATGCAATATTATTAGCAGACATGGAGCGGTAAATGTCAGTATCAATTAATTTTGACAGCTCATCTTTTTTAAAGATCTGCATTAACTGCTCAATTCGCCATTTATAAAAATCAGGGACTTTCTCGTTACCATTGATAGCGATCACTAAGGAATAACATTTTTTTAAAGTGCGTATGGTGGCTTGTAACCCCAGTATCAATTGCTTAAACTGCTCATCCCGGGTTATCCTTGATGTGATTGATTTGAACAGTACGCTTGCATAGTTTACAATATGAGTACCTGGCACCGCGCCATCTACGTAATCAGACATGATATTAAGCTGTTCCGGATCAAAGGGAAAGGTAAAATTAGCATCACCGAAAAATTTAAACAGTGCCGACCTTTCATTTATCGCCTCTTCATTTAAAAGCGGATTTTTAAACATTTCCTCTAAAAGTTGCTCGCCGCCGCTGCTTTTTACCTGTTTAAAAAGAAAAAATACGGAGCCCGGACTAAACTTACCCAGTAAATTCAGTTCATCTAAAGACTGTTTATCAATGCTGAAACTCATACCCGTATCGTTAGCCATTTTTGTTTCCATTTTTTAAGGTCTCCAGAATACCTTCGTTGCGTATAATTATCATTCCGTGGCGGTCGTCAGTTACCCCTCCTTTTAAGGCGTATGTATATACAGGCGTTGTATCGCTCATTGTTGTTGGCAGGTAATAAAAACAGATGTTACTTTCGGCGCTGAGTTGATCCGCAGCTTCAACAATATGAGACGATATGATAAATCTGCTTGTTTTCATTTTGGCAAATGCACGCGTCACCTCTACCGTTCCCTCGTGCGCGTCTTTTACATTAGTACCCCTGAACAATTCGTCAAACACAACAAATAATGATTTGCCCTCACCTAATTGCATTGCTATTTTTTTCACCCTCAACACCTCCGCATAAAAATGACTGGCACCAATACCCAAATTATCCGGCAGGTTTACAGTAGTGTATATCCCGTCCATTACAGAAAATTCCATGCGTTTTGCCGCCACCGGAAAGCCGATGTGCGCAATGTACAGCGCAGTGCTTACTGCCCTTAAAAACGTGCTCTTACCCGCCATGTTTGCTCCCGTTAAGAACACAATGCTTTCATTACCGTTCATTACTATGTTGTTGGCCACCGGATGCTTAAGTTCGGGATGATACACCCCTTCAAGTGCGATGATGCCCGAATCTTTTGGAAGCGCAAAAGGGAAAACGAAACCATGTTTACGGGCTACATCTGCAACGGATACATACACATCAATAAGGTAGATGAACTGCAATACCGCGGTCAGTTTATCTTTTTCGCGGATGCGAAATAGCGCGTCATATGCTGTGGCGGCCGAATACGATAATTTTGCTTTCGCTTTCTCGCTGAAAACCGGCGCTAACGAAGGCAGGTTTAATAGCGCGACAGTCGCATTTCTTTCTTCAGCCATACCCTCAATACTGTTTACATCGCCGTTCTCTATAAATTTTCGCAACACATGAAATAGTTCAATGATCGCGCTTACAGAGTCGCTTGTCTCTTTCTCACTTAACTCCGGCTTTTTCGCATCGTTAATATCATTAGCATGCGACATGTACTTTTCAACCTTGTCCAATAACCAGCCTTCAAAAGGGAAACGAATATTAAGTTGCCTAAAAGCGGATATTATTCCCGCTCTGTTACTTATTGCATCCCTGTCTGACAAAGGGCTGCGAAACATTCTTTCCAACAGCAACTCCCCCCCTCTCGTGGATGTATGATTGTATAATTCGTAGATCCCTTTTTGTTGTTGTTTGGAAAAAAGGCGTAGATCATCAATGGTTTGTTCGTCTGTTTGTAATAGCATCTTCTTTTCTGATTAACGTCTTTTTCTGCGCAGCCAAATAATTATGAAAACAACAGCCAGAATACCCGGGATAATGAATTTATACAAGTAATTTAAAAAAGGCGCGTCTGCTTTTTTTACATATATGTCATTGTCGATGGGATCTGGCCGCCGGTCATCAATGGGCACTTTCCCGTCAGATAACCAGTAAAAAACTCCTGCGGCCATCTTGCCGTTAAGGTATTTCGCATCCTGATTAAGGCCATTACTCAACCAATCGGCATCACCAAAAATTACGATCTTCTGCTTTTTGGCGCCAATATTTCTGGTAAGCGTAAGTCCGGTAACCACAGGTCCGGCTGCATCACCTTCTTCCGGATTATATCTCGGTACGTCATCTATAAAATTCTTCGTTTTTAATTCATTCCATGAGCCTACAGAATCAACAAGTTTAACATCTTTCAAAGAATCACTTACAAGCATGGGCGTGTACTTAAAATCGCTAACGGGCTTATAAGAGATAGCTACCGTACCTGGCATTGGGATCCACAAATCCGGATTTGAAAAATGATAAGCCATTTCACGGCCTTCTTTTGTAAACGATGAGGCGATTTCATCCATTTGACGTTTACGGTTATGTTCTACAACTTGTCCCGGAAGAAAGGAGACGCCAAAACGTGCTACCAGCGGGTTCATGGTGGCCTGTCTGTTTAAATCGGCGGCAATCACTAAATTCCCTCCACGATCAATATAATCGTTCAGATTTTTGATCTCGCCGGTGGTATAGGGAGTTTTGGCGTCAGCGATAATTAAAATATCAATGCCTGCAGGGACAGGGGATGATAGCTTACCCTGCTGTATATCCATGCCGTTATTTATCAGAGACTTTCGCGCTTTTTTCTCACTGGCCAGCATAGAATAGCTGCGATCGCCAATATCTTCCAACGTTCTTTCCTGATGCCCTGTTACAAAGCCGGCTGTCGGCAATTCCATCACGAGCCTTTTAAACGCCGCGGTAATCTCTGCTTCATGCGGATATTTCTCTCCATCGTAGTAGCTCCTTAATAAGGTTGATTTTCCGTCTTCCGTTGTGATCTTGGCTACATAGGTATTTTGTTCTGCGGCAAGGTCTATTTCGTTTTTAAAGTCTTCGCCCGGCCGAAAGATGCCTCTATCCACCTCATAAGTATTCGCTATTTTTTCGATGGTTTGATCAAGCGTCAAACCCTTAAACCGGCTTTTGTGCAGGTTAATAAAATAAGGGCCTCCCTGAACGGCGTAGTAATACTTGTACTCGTATTTGATATTCGGGTAAAAGTAATTATACCGGTCATATCGAAGCATGTCCAGCATCTGTGTAGATGGCGAAATGAAATTACCCCATTCAAAAAGGTTAACATAAGTGGTGATCTTGACCTTGCCTTTAAGTTTCGCCATCACTTTCTGGCTTTCTTCTGTCAGGGTGTGTACTTTTGCTTCTGTAGCATCATAAAACTTCATCAGGGCAGGTCGCGTACATATAAAACCCATTACGGCTACAATAGCAAAGCTTCCAGCGTATCTCCATATGGATATGGCTCTGCTTGTTTTCTCTCTCACACCTTTCAACCTGAATACCGTAAAGGCAACAAACAATGCCGGAATAAGAATTAGGTAAATAACGTCTACGCTAAGAATAAGACCACTTAACATAGAGCTTACCCTCGCCCCGATGCTCAGCCAGAAAGTGATTTCGCGCACGAAATTGATATCCTGCCATAACTTATCAATATAACTTAGCCCCGCAAGAACGGCGAGTGTGCCCATAGCCGCACCTATCTGATAAGATGTTAATGATGACATAAACAAACCTATTGATGAATAGGTACACATCATCAGATATAACCCCAGCAATGCGGTTAATACTGTAGGATAATCGAAGTTTTCTATCTTGATGAAACCGAACAGCAACTCAGGAACGATCAACATAACCATAAGCGCGTTGAAGATCATCATGCAAAAAAACTTACCCAGTACAATTTGCAAGTTGGTTACAGGCGATGAGTAGAGCAAATTGATGGAACCCGACGAAAACTCATGACTAAGCAAGCCCATGGTTATTAGCGGAATATACAAATACATGGTACTGGCAAGCCCCGGAATTAACCCACCATTAGGATTCGCATAGAGATCGAATGTGATGTTCTCAAACGGAAATCCCAGTTCTTTAGAATTGATATAGTAGTTAATTCCCAGCATAAAAAGCAAGGCGGTATGCAGTGCAAAGGCAATGAGGATTAGCCAGGCGATGGGAGAATAGAACATTTTTTGCAGTTCAATTCTGGCAACATCTATTATTGATTTCATATTTTTATTTTCTCTATATTTTATTTGATAACTCCGAAAACACATCATTCAGGGAAGTTTTCTCCGGATGAATGGTTTCCAATCTCCAATTCCTGGTCACGCACTCCAAAATAAATTGTTCGGCTATACGGCCGCTACCGGCTATTTTAATCCTGTAGTCTCCTCCTCCTAATGGCTCTGCACCGGTAACGCCCTCTATTTGAAGAATTTGCTCTGCCGGAGGTGCTGCAAGCAGCCTTACAAAGAGTGTATCAGGCTTCAAATAATTGTCGAACTCCTGGGTTTTGCCCGAAAAAACCAGTTTACCCCGGTCAATCATTAGAATATGATCACAGATGGCATGCACCTCGGTAAGAATATGGGTAGAAAATATAACAGCGCGGTCTTTTGCAATGTCTCTTACCAATTTGCGCACTTCAATGATCTGGTTGGGGTCAAGGCCGTTTGTCGGTTCATCCAGAATGATAACTGCCGGTTTGTGTATTATCGCCTGGGCTATACCTACCCTTTGCTTATACCCACCTGAGAGGTTACGAATAAGCCGCTTCTCAAAATGAGCAATGGAAACCTTCTCCATCACCTCATTCACAGCCGCTCTCACTTCATTTGCCGGGATCTTGCGCAACCGTGCGCAATTACTCAAGTACTCCTGCACCGTAGTATCAGGATGTAAGGGTGCCTGCTGGGGTAGAAAGCCAATCAGCTTTTTGGCGGCGATCGGATCGCTATTTAAGCTGATGCCGTCAATGATCACCTCCCCCTCCGTTTGCTTCAATACACCGCTAATAATGTTCATGGTGGTTGATTTTCCCGCGCCGTTCGATCCAAGAAGGCCGTATACTCCTGTCTTAGGCAAATCGAAACTAATGCCCCGGATAGCCCATTGCGTATTGTAGCGATGAGAGAGATCTCTCACGCTAATTAATGTTTTGTCCATAAATGTGATTGTTTTTCTAAGTTTTAGATTAACTAAGGATTTTGCGTCCAGCCGGGATTAAACAACATAACCTGTACAGGAATTTGTAGTGTATAACGCGCGCTGCCGGGTGGCAAAGTTGCGATCGGATTGTTGTTCTTATCGAGCCGCGTAACCTCAGGCATATTGCCTTCGGCATTGAGCCTGCGCATATCTATCCACCGCGTGCCGTTATAAGGGAATTCAAAACTTCTTTCCAGCATGATCTTTTCCAAGACGTCCTGCTGGCTACCTGATACATATTTTTGATAACTACCGGATGGAAATCTCCTTTTGCGGAGCAGGTCCAGATGATCAAGCGCCGTTGAAAGATCATTGGCGCGTGCGGCCGTTTCTGCAATTATCAGTTCCATTTCTGCAACAGTAGGTCCCCAGCTAATTGTGGCAGTTCCGCCCAGTACACCCGTGGAACGATACTTTACCAAGCCCCTGGTTGGAAAAGTAAAATCGCCCAGGTTATTATAGTAAAATTTCAAACGCAGGTCAGTTTTATCGAAGCTTTTAAGGAAGCTGGTAGTTGGTACTTTTTCCTGATTATAGGCCCGGCTCACCCTGGCATACATAACATCAGGCCGTACGGTCAGGTCGCCAATTTGTTGGGCGCTGCTCATTGTAGTAAAATCCATAATGACTTTAGGACCAGCGTTAAGTGCCAGTTGGGCGTTTTCAGCAGCCTTAACATGGTTGCCCATGTATTGATAGGTTCTTGCCAGCACCGCGTATCCTGCTGCTTTACTGCCACGGAAACGGTTTGCATTATTATTTGCAGGCAGGGCAGGCATGGCAGCTGTTAGATCATTGATGATATGATCATAGATCTCCTTCACGCTTTTGCGCGGAGGCGTAGCATCATTCAGGTCATGCGAGGTAACGAATGGCACGGCCAGATCTGACGCGGCAGTGGCCGGATTAAAAGGCTTCCCGTATAAATTAACCAGATACAAGTAACTATAAGCGCGTCCAAGAAGTGCTTCAGCCTTGAGCGACTGCTTTTTTTCTTCGGTCCCGTCGGTGGCTTCGTTTATTTTGTTAATGACGGTGTTGTAATAGTATATCTCCCTGTACAGATCCTTCCATATCGCCGCCTCACCAACAAATTGGTCCTCAGCAAACTGCGCCTGCCAGGTAAACACTCTTTCGTTAACTAAATTCAAGGGCAGATCGACATTTGTCACATCTGTATTATCTGCAAGCAGGTTTACAGGCTCCGGCAAGTCGGTGGTTGCTTCCAGACTGTTTAACCATTGGTCGTAATCCTGTACAGTCTTTAGCAATTGTACTCCTTTGGGTTCTATATCAAGATATTTTTTGCATGAGCCTAACATTAATGCAATAATCAGCATAGGTAAAAACCGTATGTATATGTATTTTTTCATCTTTTTACATTTAGTGGTTAGAAAATTAAAAGCTAACATTTACTAAAAAGGTATAAGTTGGCGTTAGGTATGACTTTGCATAAGAACCTGTAGCCAGACTATAATTTTGTTTGTTAAGCGCTACGGTATAAAGATTAGAGCCCTGAACCTTTATTTCAAGATTACTGATCCCGGCCTTTTTGGTCCATCCCATTCCGCTAAAACTATAAGAGGCGGTAACATCTCCTAATGTAAAATACGCGGCGTTAACCGTGTATTTATCTGAACGACCCAACCAGCTTGAATACAAGTAACGTTGTTTTGGCAAAATATCAGCGTTGGCCTCATCGCCCGGTGCTTTCCAATAATTATTTACACCCTCTAACGGTCTTACCGCTGTCACGTCAGGCACGGGCAATTCAGCGCGCATACCACCGAAATAGTTAACCATTGCGTAGAAATAAAACCTGCCAATGTCTACACGGTTACTTAAGCCCATATTGAACATAGGTATGCGACTTCCCGCGTAAGAGAGATTGTCTGTAAACAGCTCTGGTGTAAACTTTTGGGTAACACCGTTTTTATCTGTAATTAACATCTCGCCATCTGCATCAATGCCGGCATGGTGATAGTTAAACATTGCTGAGAGCGGACGACCTATTATTCTGGACCGGAGCGCCGGGTCCGGACTATAGTATTGCAGCACTTTATTGGCATTGTAAGCCATTACCAAGCCCGTGTTCCAGCTAAATTTTCTTTTGCTTATCCAGGTGCCATTCAGGTTAAACTCCAGTCCGTCGTTCTGTACAGAGGCCTGGTTAACTACTGCAAAACTTCCTCCTTTAGATGGATCGATCTGACTATTAGCAAGCAGGTCGGTACTTTTTTTCCGGTAATATTCAAAACTGCCGGATATGTTACGGAAAATGGAAAAATCCAGCCCTAAATTAATGTTGTTTGTTTTCTCCCATCTCAATCCGCTATTGGCCTGAGACAGTAATGAGAGTGCGGGAATAGGGTTGTTCTGATTGAAATAATTGTAGGACGTTAGTGCGATAACCTGAGGAAGAGAGTTTTTAGCCACATTTCCGTTAAAACCATACGCCGCTCTAAGCTTCAAAGAATTTAACCACTTTAAATCTTGCATAAACTTTTCCCTATCAATATTCCATGCTGCACCCACAGACCAAAGCGGTTTATATTGATATTTAGGATCGGTACCGAACAGATTGGATTGATCAACCCTTAAACTACTGGATAGCGAATACCTGTTTTTGAAGGTGTAGATGAGGTTGGAGTAAAGAGAGACAAAGCGATTATCGGCGTAGGTTAGTTTAAACAGATCCTGATAAGATACATAAGGGTTAAGGGGTGCATATACAGACATGCCGTTACCGGTATATGTTTCTAAATATTTATAATCTACTGATTGGTGAACAAGTGTCTGATCGTCGTACCCGAGAACGGCTGATGAGTTTGATCTTTCTACGATATCCCTTATTTCTCCGCCGGCGATTACATTGATAGCATGATCTGTACCCAACAACTTGTCATAGTTCACCTGGGCCCTTATGGTATAGCTGCGGGTGTCGCCTATATTGTTTCGTAGGAAGCTGCCTTTAGGGAAATTAAATTTAAATCCTCCTATAAAATCGTCTTCAGCGTAAAAATTCATCAGCTGCCTCACAACAGAAGATCGCTCGGTAGCCAGATAATTTGATTCTGATTTAGCTCTTTCATACACACCGCCGACATTAATGCTCAGGCCATCTGTAATTTTATATCTTAGGTCAGCTGTAATTCTGTTATTTATTCCGTGTGTCTTATCTGATACTTCATTAACTTCCTGAAGCGGGTAGTAAAGGTTGTCAAACAAACCGGCAGCCATTATGGTCTGATTGTAATAAGGGTTTACCAATGATTTGTTAAATACAGCTGCCGGGTTGCCGTTTGCATCCTGCAAACGCTCATAAGGGTAAAGCGATGCTATGTCAGGAACGGGTGCAGCATTGTTTTTTGACTCCTGGTAGCTGAGGCCCACATCGACCGAAAGCTTCTTTGAAAGGTTGAACGAAGTACGGCCTGTGAGCTGGAAACGATTATTATCGTTTTTAATTAATGAAGATGTGCCCCCAACGTAATTAGCCGAGAAATAATAAAGCGCCTTATCATTCCCGCCAGACATATCTACATTATAAGTTTGCGTAACCGCGTTGCGCTGGAATAAGCGGCTATAATCTTTAGTATTATTATAAGCACCAAGTGATTCCAGTTTTTGGTTAACTTCAGCTTCTGTAAGTACACCGGCATTGCCCTGTGCCAAAATGTTTACAGGTTCCGGGTAGGTAAAATAAGACCCTAAGTAAATATCTGGCAAAAATTCCCAGAGAAAAGAGCCCTGGAAATCACTCTCTACCCTTGCATTTTCAACTATCGCCTTATATCCGTTTTTGTCCCAACGGTATCTTTCGTAATTTTCTTTCGGCTTAACGCTTGTGGTAGCTCTAAAGTTGACCACTGATCTGCCAACCTTTGCTTTTTTTCGCTCTATTACAATTACGCCATTTGATGAGCGCGCGCCATAAATAGTAGCAGCAGCGGCGTCTTTTAAAATTGTAACAGACTCAATTTCGTTTGGATTAATGGATTCCAGATCCAATTCTGTAGGGTAACCATCTACTACTATAAGCGGCTTTCTTACACCATTGAAGGTAGAAATGCCGCGGATTTGAAAAAGAGGCTCTTCTTCATACTTAATATCATTATTAACTAATAAACCGGGAAGTTTATTCTGGAGGCCGGTTACAAAGTCTGTTGTGTTAATTCTGGAGTTAAATTGCTTTTCGTTAATGGTAGAGATACTTCCGGTACTCCGCTCAGGCTTAATGCGCTGGTAACCAGTGCTCACCAATTCAACTTCGTCAAGGTTTGATACATCTTCTTCCAATACTACATCAATTTTCTTACGGCCCTTAATTGCTATTTCCTGCGTTTTAAGGCCAATAAAAGAAAAGACGAGCACCACATCCGGATCGGGTGCTTCAATGGAATAAGTACCATCATCATTTGTCATTGTCGCTAAAGAGGCTCCCTTTACCGATACCGTAACGTTACCAAGAGGAGCCCCATATTTGAGGGTGACAATTCCGGTGACCTGAAAAGCAAAATTACCCGGGCTCACCGGCAGCGTCTTCATTTTTACAATGGAAACTATCTTACCCTCAATTTCATAGGTAAGATCCAGGCCATTTAATGTTCTTTTTAACACATCAGTAAGGTCAGCATCTTTAACAGAAACGCTTACATGCTGCACATCGTTAACGGTTCGTGCATCATAAATAAAGCTGTAGCCTGTCTGTTTTCTTATTTCCTTTAGAACAGATTCAAGCGTTACATTATGCCGGTCAATGGTAATGCGTTGGGCAAATGTAGATGCGCTCACTTGCATAAGGGTTGCTATTAAAATGATCATTGTTAGGCGCATAATCAATAATATTTTAGCGTATAGGGGATGAAGCAACCAAGGTTTGGTCGTATAATTTTTATACATTTGTCTAATTGGGTTGAGTTTTTTGCCTTAACTTTCCACGGCGAGGGCAAAACTGTTGTGGTTAATAGAAATATTGACTTGTACCAATCTTTAACCAGGCCTTACTTTAAGGTCTGGTTGTTTTTTGCTTTTGAGGTAATTTTTTCTTCGATATTTTTCCTTTCTTTTTTAAATTCCTGAATACAATTATTTACTGATATATATTTTTCGCCCTTCCACTTTGAAATGAACGATTCCTGCTGATTCAATAGAATGAAGCACAGAAGACAGCTTTTCATTTCTGGACACCCAGCCGCCAATTTCCATATCATCCGGAACGGATGAGTTGTAAACAATTTCTACATTATACCACCTTGCTATTTTGCGCATTGCTGTTTTGAAGTTTACATGATTTACGTAGAACTCATCATTTTTCCAGTCCATTGCTTTATCAACGTTAGCTTCGCTTATATCTATTACCCCATCAGCGTTTACAGACTGTTCCCCCGGTTTTAGAAGCTTTTTCACACTACCGGCAGTTATTTTAACCGCTCCTTCTAATAAAGTAGTCACCAATGCAGGTTCATTTGCATAGGCATTCACATTAAAATGCGTCCCTAGCACTTGTATATCCTGGCCTTTAGTTTGCACGATGAAGGGATGTAATTTGTCTTTAGCCACCTCGAAGTAAGCTTCACCTAAAAGTTTCACCTTTCGTATTCCGTCTTCCGTCAAGGCAGGTGAATAAGTTAGGCTGGAAGCGGCGTTTAACCAAACCATTGAACCATCCGGCAATTTAACCTGATAAGTCTCTGCATTAGCCGTGCTGATGGTATTGATTTGCTGGGTGCCGGTACCTGAACCGCTTAACTCATAAACAAGCTGTCCGTCTGCAGCTTTACGAATAATAACGCCGCCTTGTTCTACCAACTTTCCGTTCAACACATCCGCCAATCTGATCTTCTTGCCATCAGCAAGAGTAAGCGTGGCACCCTGTTTACCCGGCTCAATATCATTTAGGGCCACAGTGACCTGATTATGGGTCTGATTTCTGAAATAAAAGAAGCCGGCACCAATGAAGAGTAATGTAAGCGCCGCAATTGCAATCCTTGGCCATAATGTCATTCCGGCGTAACGCCTTTCAACGCGCGAACCTCTTCGGATAGCTGCCCACATTTTTGCGCTTGCAGCGTTCAGCTGTTTTTCAGTAAGGTCGATCTCTTTATCATTGTTCAATTGAAAAAGCCAGCGTTTAGCGATCTTTTCTTCTTCGGGCGTGCAATTTCCCGACTCTACTCTCTTTAAAACTTCCTTAATGTCGTCTTTTTTCATGTTTCCGAGGACAATTATCGCCCTAACAATTACTAAGACGCGGAACGTATCCAAAAAAATTACATAATGTGAATTTTTTTTGAATAAAATTTCAAATTTATGAGATAATAGAAAATTTTAAACGTAGCCAACTGGATAAAATCGGGAAAACCCTATTTATTTATGATAAAAAGGACGTAAATAACCAAGCCTAACCTGCCTCTTAAGTGTTTAAGCGCCCGTTGTAGCTGTACTTTGACGGTATGTTCAGATATACCCATTTGTTCAGCAATTTCCTGAGGCGATTGTTTAAACTTATGTTTCAATTCGTAAGCCTGACGCATCCTCGGTGGCATTGCCGCTATCTCCTTTTCTATTATATCCCGGATGTCCTTTTCCCTGATAAGGTAGTCCGTTTCATTGGTGTCGACATCTATATAATGACTGCCTTCAGCAATGTATTTCTTGATTGTTTGCTGGTGTCGGAAAAGATCAAAGATCCTGTTTAGTACAGATTTATATAAGTAAGCAGACAACGAAGTTTTCAAAGTAAAGTCTCCCCTCTTGGCTAACAACCCGGTAAAAACATCCTGAACAACATCCATGGCCTCGTCTGAGTCGCCGATCTTGCGGAACGCAAAGATGTATAACAATTTGTCAAAACGCTGGAAGATTTCTTTGAATGCAGCATCGTCATCTGCATTAAATAACGCAATAAGTTCTGAATCACTGTATCTGTTATAATCTTCCATTACCTCTAACTCCCAAACTTACTTAAAAAGAGGTATATGCAGTAAATATCACAGCAGATTTGTTATTCATTGCTTTGACGAAGCCCTTTTTGACAAGTTTGCCAAACCAAATGATTACGAAACCGGCCATTGGTTGCAGGTTAACAAAGCGAGTGTTAGAACCATTTATTCGCGCCTATTCCCACCCGTCTTCCGTGCATCTTCCTCCCAAAGAAACTCGTTAAAAAGCTGGAGGTTTCATCGATTGAATACAAAGCTTTCAGTTATACGCAGCGACATTACTAGACAGATGGCATCAGATGAAATGGTTTTGAAATGTATTATTCAGTACTTTAGGCATTAATCTTAAAACATTATCACTTTATAATGAATAAACTACTTGAAAGCATTCAAAGCATTATAAAATTAAGCCCGGAAGATGCAGACTTGATACGCGCTTTGTTTAAAGAAAAAATTTATAACAAAATAATACTTCGATCATTATTTAAAAGATAGTAACAATGGAAAACTTAAAACCGATGCCTTCAGTGGTAGATCCTACAGGCGGCCAAACTTTATCTGTAGTAGGCGGCAATTATCGTGTACTCGTTTCGGGTAAGCAAACTAATGGTGCGTTTTCTACCATCGAGATGCTGGTACCGCCGCAAAACGGGCCTGGCCCGCATTCCCATGCTGATTTTTATGAATCCTTTTACATTGTTGATGGTGAGGTAGAAGTGCATTCTGAAGCTGGCACCTACACTGCCCAAAAGGGTGCCTTTGTGCTTATACCCGAAGGCGGTGTCATCCATTATTTTAAGAATGTAAGCGATAAAATGGCTCAATTACTTTGCACAGTAGTTCCTGCCGGTTTGGAAGATTTTTTTGAAGAGATAGGTGAACCTGTCGCAGCCGGTCAATTTTTGCCACCGCCACCAATGGATACGGAATCGATCAAACGGATACAAGATATCGCACGCTCGCATGGACAAACATTGTATCCGCCAGATATACTTTTCAAATGATTTAATTTAAGGTTCAGTAATACATTGTACTTCTCCGCCTGCATTTGGAGTGTGCAATTTATAACTAAGAAGCAAGCAACACAGTTGCTTTTTTTAAATCCATCCTTCAGTCTCCAGTTGAGGATCATTTCACAACCGGCATATTGATAGCTATCATAGGCGAAGCGGCTAATGGTCTTGAGGCGCTCAGCCTGATTGAAAAATTAAAACCGCAATTATTGTTTCTGGGAGCCTTGATTGTTTTTAATGTGACGTGATCATAACGATGAACCTACCAGAAAACCTGACGCCCATTTTTAAATTGAAAAATTCTTTCTTCTTTACCGCCTTTTGCATTTTTTAACAAAAAGAGAGCACCTTGAGGCACCTTATTAAAGGTTATAGAATTGGAATTAGCTATCTTTTCCTTTGCATTAAACAAATTCCAGCCGTTGTCCCAAAAATATAGGTGGTAGGGATCACCGGCTATTACCGCGTTATCGTCTGAAGCTGGGTTAAATACAACTTTTGTAACAGTTTTGGCTTCTTTCAATTCTATTCCTATATAAGTTATGGGGCTGACCTCTTTTATCAGATTGGGGTCCATACCACCGGTAATTTTGCTTGAAAAAACAGAGTTTCGGTCGCCATCATTTACCTTATCCGCTGTGTTAGGATACATGCCCGGATGCCCAATCAATTTGCCTTCTAACTTAACTTCCTTTCCCTTGTCATCTAAACCATAAAAGGCCAACTCAGTGATGTATGTTACAGGTACATTTTTAAACTGATATACCAAATATTTGAATTTTTTAGTTGCGGTTACCTTTACCTCCGTTTCATAAAATGGTATCTTTTTGACATTATAAACGGTAACAGTGTCAGAAAGATCTGCTTTGTTTGCTAGTTGAAGCCTGCCACCAAGAAAATAGCCAAATCGTTTAAGTGTAAAGCTTCTACACGGAAATTTTGCATGTAGCGTTATCACTCCGGTTGTTTTGCTTGATTTGATCTCCTCGGTGGTTCCATCGTCTTTTAAAAGGAATGGTGATCCCGTAGCAGTAAGACTTCCCTTAATATAATATGCAGACAGATAGACAATATTTTTGCCCATATTTTTAAAACTTGCTGCTTTATTTGCCACGCGAGACCACGCAACGGGTGTCCATGTTTGGTTATCAAAAACACACAGATAAACAAATCTTTGTCCGTAGGTTTCACCCGGCAACTTCAAATTTACGGTAGCGGTTTTTAAGTACGATGCGGTTACATCCTTGAGGCGGTCATTTTTAAAGTACACCGGTACATTATCGTCAGGTGCTTTTACGGCGGCTAAACTGTTAACTTGTCTGGAAAACGTTTCGCGATAAATTTTGGGGATAGACCTTCCGTAGTTTATTTGCGCATAATCCGGCACTTCCGGGTAGCTTTTCTCGTCGTATGAAGATGCTGAGAATATGTGCTGTGTTTTAATATTCTCATTTCTGTTGGTTATGAACGTTTTAATGGTATCATGAGCAGGATCAATTACCTTATAACAAAAATGGGAGGAGTTGTTATTTCCCCAGTTAGGAATACCATCAAGAGCAGTAGGTATGCCCATTGAGCGCAAAATGGTGACTTTTAAAGCATTTGTTTGCAGGCAATTTCCAAACCTCCCTTTAAGCAGATCAGAGAACCTGGTAGGTATAAGGTAGGGATAGCGGATAGACATATTTACATTTTCAGAAAACCAAACGTTAACATCCTTCACAATTGCGTCTGCCACTTTAAAACAGTCCTTTTCATTCTTCATAGAGTCAAGCACGGATTTGTACTTGTCAAGAAAATATCTTCTGGCTGTTAAAGAGTAGGTGTCAATACACCTGTAGGGTAATATATATTCGCAAAAATCATCGAACGAAACAGACTTACACCAGGGCATAGTGCGCCATACATAAAACGCGTCGTCAATATTGCTGATCAAAAAATCAGCTGTTACGGCTTCTTTTTCATTTATGTATTTTGCAAAGGGGGCATTGGGTTGTATCGATCTGACCTTATTTATACTGTCTATAGCGCCGGTTTGCTCTGTATAAACAATATTTTTTTTTACACCTCTTGATCTGTAAATGCTATCTAAAACATTAAAATATAGTTGATTGTCTGCTACGCTGGTAGTATCTAATGTTTTTAAACCCTCAATATTTTTGATTAGAAACTTAGCTGCTTTTAATTTTAAACTATCACCAGGATCTTTACTGTAGTGAGCTATAAGTGCCGCAAATTCATCGGTTGGTTTCTGTTTTTCGCACGACGACAAAAACAGAAACAATACACCTAGTGAATAAATAAATAGTCGGTTCATTTTTTTGGTAGGTTGATGACGTTTATTTTTAGCTTTTAAGTTAAGGCTTCATGCCAGGCAAGCACTATAAATTTACTTTTTACTTTGAGCGGCAATAAAACGCTCAACTAATGCTATTGCCTTTTTTTCCTCTTCCACATCTTTTATAGGCTTTAATTCAAACCGGTATCCTCGTCTTGGAGTTGCAGGCCCTTTTTCATCGGCCGGCTGGGGATTGTAAACCATATTTACTTTACTTAATTTAGAGTTGCGGGTGGAGTCCAGAAAAGGTGAGATAGCGTACGGCGCATTCTTCAGTCTTTGATCAAAATAATAGGTTAAAGTGTCATAATAGCTTCTGTCTTTTTTCGCTACACAAACGTAGGTTTCTATATCAATGCTGTTTTGGGTTGTTTTATTTATAAGCTTTTGGTTTCCTTCAATATAAAAAGGAAAGTTTTTGGCGAATCGATTCGTTAAAAGCGAATCCACATTCGCAACAAATGGATTGTTCACTGAAAAATCATCATACCAATAGCCCTTTTCATCGCCAGCATTAGCAATTAAATAAGCGCGCATTTTTTTTGAAGTTATTCTACGCATGGTGTCGTTTTCTATTTTGACTGAATCGTGAACCCAAGGTGAACAATAAATTTTATAAGTTTTGTAACTGTAAACGTCTACACTATCGGTAATGGTAATAAAGTGTCGCTCTTTTCCTATAAATGAGTCTAAACTGATAACGAATCTTATTGAATGAATGTCATCATCGGTTTTAGCTACACAAGCCAATAAAAACAACAAAATAGGGATAGATAATATCCCTATTTTGTTAAATAATTTAATTATGCGTGATTCAATCATCTGCAAACTATTATTCACTATCAGGATGAAAATTACCCTGGGAGGTTTTCACGCCGGAGCCTCTTCTTATAAGATCCATACCGCAGAAAGTTACTTCGGTGTCCATTGAATAAATAAGGTCCATTGTTGCCGTATAGGCTGTATGTGAAGCATTTGCGGCTATAAAATTCAACGTTGTTTGTCCCGTTATTTGCATCCCACTATAAGCGGTAGACACATGTTCGAAAGTTAGAAATTGCCAATCACTGCCAACTTTTCTTTGAGTAGATTTCTCGACACTGGAGAACTTTACTGTCGACCCTAAAACCGTCATTCTGGCAAAATCCCATGTGAAAAATTTTGTTCTCTTTGTTACATCTGTGGCGTCATAATCTACGCTAGTACTTGTTAGAGAGGATAGCGTTGTATAAGTAAGGCTATTTACAAAGGCACTTGCTGCCTGGTAGCATTGATTTTCAGGGTTATCGCAATTCACTATTTTTCCATCTTTAGTTACACTATTACAACCGGTGCCACCACCACCGCCGCCACCGCCGCCGCCACCGCCGCCGCCTGCTTCGTTGTTATTGCCACCGCAGAATTCGCCAAGTATATAGTAATCAATTAAAACCCAGCCCCATCCATCAATCCATTGATAGGTGCCATAAATAAGGTAAGTACAATCAGGGTTTATCAATGTGGTAAGCGGCGTTGATTTACCGGCCGTGTTGATTTTGCCTTTAGCCGTGTTAGTGCCAAACATTTTGGCAAAGCTGCTCTGCTTCATTGAATACACTTTGGCTATACGTTTACTGTCAATAATCCCGTTTTTATAAACATCGCTTTGAATACGTTTATAGTTTACATCATAGCTTATAACAGCACCGGTAAAGCCGGTCATTTTACCTTTTACATAATCCTCCATTATAGTGCCTTTGGCTCTTTGAATGGAGTCGCGAGACGAAAATATCTCTACTATTTTACCATCGGTTATTTTGCCGCTCTCTTCGGTAAACACAAACTTACGTACTAAGCCTCTGCCGTATTCTTCGTCAACTCCGGCATCTGGTCCAGGTACTATAATGGTTGATTTGCCATTGCTTTGTGTCATCCGGGCGTTTTTCCAGTCGGGCGGCAAAATGTAAGGCTTCTTGTTGTTACTTAATACGTTTATGGCACCATCGCCTTCGGTTTGCACTTTATGCCAGGTTTCTGCTGTTTTTAAAATACTACTCGGCACTTCAACCGTTCCGTTAGCCAAATCTAAGCTGGATGGATCTTCAAAGCGTTTGGAGCATGAATAAATAAACAAGCCGAGCGTGACTAAACACAGCCCGATAAAATACGGTAAGATTTTCTTTTGCATGATAATTATTGGTTTTAATTGGTTGGTTAAATGTATCGAAACCAAGTTATTATATCCAACAACTATTTTTCAATTCTGACGTATTAGTACGTGTACATCAGACACTTAGGCGGCTATTTATTATACAATTCCCTTATCTCCGCAATCATTTGATCAGCAGTATGAGAAGCTATTTTAGGATGGAAATTTAATAGCTGGTTGGCTACGGCTTTCCATTTTTTATTTTGCCCGGTATTGTAATAAAACATAGCTAACCTGTATTTTGGCTCAACAAGGGCAGGCAGGGCATAGTACATAAATAGTAATTGCTTTTCTGCTTTACTATATTTTTTTTCGTAAGTGTATAAATCCGCTAACGAAAAGTAAAGCGATTTGGTAGTGGTATTCTTCTTAGCCTTTTCTAGTTCAACAATGGCTTGCATATATTTCCCTACATACAGCAGATAATCGCATTGCCGCAGAGCGTACCAGGATTCGGAATTGACTATGAGGTGATATTTATTGAGTTCTTCTATTCTATATTCTTTGCTATTATAACCATGCTTGGCAATGCTGTTTTCTAAATAGTATGCCCTGTATAATGCTATACTATAAACTATAAAACCAACACCCATAAGTATGTTTGCCGTTGCTAAAACCCCTTTACCCGCTTTGGCGATGTTGTAGCGGTTTGAAAAAAGACCGTCAGAGCACCCGGATAGCAAACCCATTGAACCAAAAAACACTATTAAAATGGGAAGCATTACTAATGGGTAAGAAGTTAGTCCGCTAATTATAATTATTAATACAGACGCTATTGCTCCTACTATAACCGCGTTGTAACCGGATGTATCATTTGGCTTTATTCCACTGATCAATCGTCGCGAAATGTTAAACCAGATGATTAATATGGTACCAAATAACGCAAGCCCAATTAAGCCCTGTTCTACGGCTAGTTGCAAAAGGTCATTAAAGGCGTAATAAACTGTATCAGATAGCCGACCTTCAGTAAAATATTTATCTGGGTTTTGCTCAAAATATGCAGACTGATATTTGAGCACCCAAGGCGCAAAATTTTCCTGCCCTATTCCGCTAAAAGGGCGGTCGCTAATCATATTAAGTGATAGCTTCCAAACTAACAATCTCCCATCAGCCGATTCTTTTTTTAAACCATACAGATGCATAATTGTAAAGCAAATTATAGCACCAATTAAAATCAGACCGGCAATTCTAACAACTTTGCTTTTCAAATATTGTTGGGGCCGAAATCTTACCAAAAAAACCAACACTATCCCCGCTGACAATCCCAGCCATGCTGAGCGCGAAAATGCTATGACAACAATAGGAACCGCCATAGTAAACAAACACAGCCCCACAACTTTAACAATCTTACTTGTGCTAAATAAACACGCATTAAGACAATAAATAATGGTAGCCGAAAGAAAAATAGTAAACGGAGCCGGATTGAAAAAGATACCTGTAAATCTGAAATTGGAATTATACGATGGCAAAAACTCCAACCACTGAAAAGTGGCAATTGTGATTTGTGAAAACACAAGCACAAACATCAAAATTGCATATAACCGAAATTGAAAAAGCTTACCGCGGAACAGCGTTTTTGAAAAAAAATAAACCACTATCAACGCTGCGTCCTCAAGGTTCTTCCTGGATAGTACCTGCCCGTCATGGATAGTGTTATAGCAATAAGATACAGCAGAAAAACACTAACAACTATATCTAAAGCATTTAACTGCAGATTCAAATCAGTTTTAAAACAAACTACCGCTAAATAGAGCAATAGCAAGCCTGTTATAAAAATAAACCATATACTTTTGGCTTCAACTATACCGTTTAAAAGCTCGTCTGATGTTATAAAGCAAGTGCCATATAACAACAACAAGAAAAATATTCCTATGTATTTGGTTAGCACAGCAAGCGGGTTAAACATAGGTGTCACTACTCTTTTCATAACAAGGTTTAATTTGTTAGGGGAGCTTTTTTTGTTTTAATGATAGTTTCCAACACTGTGCGCAGGTTTCTGATAATGCCGATGAATTATGTCTGCCTGATTGCTGGTGCAAAATCAATATTAACACTTTTTCGGCGAGGCTCCGAATTAATAAAAATCATAACATTTCAACCCGGAACTATTGCCGTTTGGATATCCGCGGTAACTACCCGAGCCGGGGAACGTTGTCTCATAACTAAATGCACCTTCAGTTGTACCGGCTGTATTTGTATAAGGTAATTTGGAAACACCCGCATCATGACTGATTCCGAAACGGGTTTTATCAGATCTGTTAGCGTTAAATAAGTCGAAAATGAACGAAAGTACAATCGCATCATTTTGCTGCCCATCCCTGCGAAACCACAAGCCGGCGTTTACGCTTTTGTATTTATATTGAAAACCAGCACTTAATGAACTTAAATTTGCCTGCCTGTAAAAAACCACTGATGGTATGATTATGGGCGAATCTTCAAAATTGCTGTTCAGGGAATAACGGTAGCTGCCATAAAAGTTATAGCGAATGGGTAAAATGGCCGTCTCGCCGGTTAAAGTTTCGTTCGGCCTGTTAAGGTGTTGGCCGGATACGCCTAGCATCAAATTTCCTAACACCGCGTTGATCCCCGCTCCGCCATCAAAAAATAATTTGTTATTAAACTGCGCAATTGATGCATTGGTGCCAGCCCCGGGTATAATACCCTCTGACCCTAACTGATCTAAAAACACTAACTTATCGGCATCCACCTTTCTGTTGGTTAGCCCGGCTTGCAAACCAAAGTAAAGCGTACTATTTTCAAATTCAACACTGTAACTATATATGCCCGAAAAATTCATCTTATTAAGGTAGGCGCTGCCCTCACTGGTTTTTGTAAATATCAAACCCAGGCCGCCGTTTAAGCGTGGCACCTTCAAATCAAGCGATAGTGTATAATAATTTAACGGGCCGGGTACGCCGGTCCATTGGCTTCTATAGATCATGTTTAACCTAAAATCGCCCTCAAACTGCCCGCTCAAAGCAGGATTTAAATATGCCGGGGCATTGTAAAATTGCGAGTAAATATGATCCTGCGCTTGTGCACTGTTAAATAGTAACGCAAAAAACAACAAGTAAAATAGCTTCACCCTCATGCCTATCTTATTAAATGTAAAATACCTGTACGCGATGGCGTGTCGCTGCTGTTATATTTCATCCCTTTCCATTCTGTACCATCTAAAAACGAGGCATTTATTTTCCATACGTAAACACCTAACGGAGCTAATTGCCCTTTCATTTGCCCGTTCCAACCTGTAGTAGGTACCCCTTTGTCATCCAGCTCTGTACTTTGGAAAATTAGCTGCCCCCATTTATTAAATATGCTAAGCGAATAGGTTTTGAGCCCCAAGGCTCTCACACTAAAGGTTTGCAGCTCAGATCTGGCACTGCCAGGCTCAAAAGCATTGGGCACATATAAATATTGCTGCGCATTTACAACAGTAACTGTTCTTATCCTTACGCTATTGCAACCGTCTGCATTGGTTGCTGTTAATTTAACCGAATATATACCGGCATCCGCGTAATTATGTGCCGGATCTTGCTGGGTAGACGACTTTCCGTCTCCAAAGTCCCAAACATATTTAAGATTCTCTCCGGTAGATCTGTTTTTGAAACTAAAGCCCCGGTCAGGAATTTGTATCAAACTGTCTGGCAGGGCAATAAAATCTACCACAGGCGGTGCCGAAACAATTATATAATTTATAATTACCGCTTCGTCTGTGCAGCCGTACTCTCCGTAAGCTATCAGTTTAACCGTAAAAGGTGTGTTTCTGTAAGCGTATACGTGAGTTGGATTTTTACTTGTTGAAAAAGTACCATCGCCAAAATCCCATAAAAAGTTGTTACTATTTATAGATGTGTTTTGAAAGGTGGTAGAAAGTGAAGTACAGCCTTTTAGCGCACTGGCTACAAACGATGCCTTTGGCGTTGAAGCAATTTGTATCAGATGTATAATTGTGTCTGGGCATACACCATTGGATGCTATCAATCGTAATTTGTAAATGCCGGGGACGCCATAAGTGTGAGAAGGGGTCACCGAATTTTGATCGGGCGTACCATCGCCAAAGTTCCAGTTGTAGGTAGTTGCCCCTGTTGTTTTATTGGTAACTCTGATATCCAGCCTGCCGTTGCAACTAACACTATCTATCAGGCTAAATTGCGCTGTAGGCTTTGGATATGTACTAAGTGTTAAACTCATTTCGTTCGGCCGGCAACCATATATATTTGTTGCTACCATTCTTAATGTGTAAGTTTTGTTGGGTTGCCTTAATATAATATGCCGCGGCACCCTGTCTGTACTCACAAGTACTCCGTCTAAAAACCACTGGAACTGGTCAGCATACTGCGAAGTATTACTGATGTTGAGGTCAAAAGGGGCGCAGCTTGTGGCCGATGGAACACTAAACCTGGCAACAGGCAGCGGATTAAAACGCATGGTATGCATAACGGTATCGCTACAACCGATGGTACTTGTTGCCAACAACTTAACATTAAAGGTATACGGGCGAACGGCACCAGGTGGAACGTTGAAGGTGTAATTAAGATCTTTTTGCGACGATACCTGCACGTTATTTATAAACCATTTATATGTAACCAGATCCATGCCGCCATAAACGGTACTGTTTTTAAAGGTTATTGCTGCATTATTGCCGCAAAGCACCGTATCAGCAGTTGCAAATTGCGGTTTGGGCGTTTCGGTCACCCTAACGGTCTGCAGAGTAGTGTCAGCACATCCGTTTTGATTATATGCAATCATCCGCACCCTATAAACACCTGCTTTTGTATAAGTATGCGTTCCTGTGTATCCTCCTGCGGTATTGTCAATCGTACCGGCATCGCCAAAATCCCACGAAACACCGGTTGCATTTGCAGGGGTAGAGCTTACCGAATACGTAAACGGAGAACAGTTAAGTGTTGATGCATTACTGGTGTACATAGCAAGCGGTGGCGGTAAAATTGTTATAGCCCTTGTTACAGTGTTAGCGCAGGTAGTACCGTCGGGCGCGGTTTGCATAGCTGTAAGGCGAACGGTGTAAGTACCTGCAGTCGCGTAAATATGCTGAGGATTAACTGCGAAACTGCTGCTTCCATCGCCAAAATCCCAAGTATAGGTAAAGGCTTGAACATTAACAGTAGTATTGGTGAATAGCACCGGCTGTTTTACGCAATGCTCTGCCTGGTCTGTTGTAAAACTATTTTGTGGCGGTGCCAAAACGGTTATTGTTTGTGTGGCACTTTGTGTGGAGCAACCGTTAGAAGCAGTCATTTTTACAACGTAAACGCCTGGTCTGGTAAATGTATGGAATACAGATTCGGGTGATAGTGTTGTGGTTGCCGTTGTACCATCGCCAAAGTCATAATGAAAATTATTTGCCCCGGTTGAGTTATTATCAAACTTAACTGCGTACGGAGCACAGCCTGATTTGTTATCGCCGTTCACCACCAAATTGGCGGTAACAGTGTTGGGATATACAACTATTTTATAGGATGACGAGTCTTTTCCGCATCCGTTTTCCGCTACCAGCGTTAACGTTAAAGTATCTGTTTTATTAGTTAGGTAAGTGTATTCAATTGAGCCATTATTAGCACGGGTAATTTTATCGCCGTTACCAAAGCTGAACGTGTAATTATTTGGTAACCCCGTTGATTGGTTAGTAATTCGTATGGTAAAGGGCGAGCAGCCGCTTGTTTTATCGGGAGTGAAAACCGCTTTTGGCTTAGATTTTACCAGGACGGAGTCGGTGTGGGTTGTTGTAGCGCACGCAGTAATTGCCGTTAGTTTAATATAATAGGTGGTATCCCTACCTGAAGGGTTGGGTTGGAAAGTTACGGGCCCGGGTTGCGCCACGGATGATGAAGAGCCGTTCCCGAAGTCCCAGCGATAAGTAGCCCCGCCAATTGGATCTGATGTATTGGTAAAACGGGTAACCAGGGGCCCGCAGCCGCTGGCCACATCTTTAGAAAACGCAGCCGTTACAGCCTTGGTTGTGTTGAAAGTTTTTGACATGCTATTGGTATCGCAACCAAACTTGCTTACAGCTACCAGCTTAATAACTACACGCGCACCATCATTGGTAATGGTATAACCGGGAAATGCCGGCCCGTTTCCAATTACAACCCCGTTAGCCAACCATGTGTATGTGCTGTTTACATCGTCATGCGGTATGCTTGTAATTACACTGCCTAAATTAAAAGGGATACAAGCCAATGTTGAGCTTGCTGTAAACTCTGCCTTTGCATTTGGGTTAACTGTAATTTTTATACTGCTGCTTATATTTTGTTGTGCCCCCGCGCAAAGCCCGGAAGCCACTATTCGCCTGTAGTATATTGTTTGATTTAAGCCAACGGGCTGGTAGTTTTGGGTGATGGCGCCGTTTATGTTGATCCAATTCGCATCATCAAAACTCTGTTGCCATTGGTAAGTATAGGTAGCCCCGTCTCCGCCGGTGGGCAGGCTTCCGTCCAGCAAAGCGGCATTAAAGCCGATGCATATTTGTTGAGGTGCTGATATAACATTATTGGCAATAGGCGGTAAAACTTTAACTTCAACCTCGTTACTTACCAAACTACAAACGCTTGATGTTACCGTGCGCCTGTAGTAAGTATTTTGAGTTGGCGAAATGGTCAGATTTGCGCCGGTTTGAGCCGTCATCAGCACCCATGTGTTTTTGTCAGCGCTGCTTTCCCAGGTATATGTATAACTGCCGGTACCACCCGTTGTTGTAGCACCGCTTATTGTAGCTGCCTGGCCAAAGCATATTGTTGTGATGGGCGGGCTAACAACGTTTGTTAGCGGAGGCAAGTTTGTAATTGTAAGCCTTGAAAACGTAGCACCACAGCTTACACTATTTATGGTCCATGTTAAATGATAGGTGCGGCCCGGTATTAAGCCACTTACCGTAGCGTTGTAAGCATGTGCATCAGGCGAAAAAGTGAGTGTGCTATTGGGGTCATCATCGGTCCATGTTCCTACAAAACTTGCACCCGGATCATTACCACTTAATTGTACCTGAGTTTGATTGCAGACAGTTAAAGGGCCACCTGCGTTTGCGGGCGGCACACTGGCATTCAAAGTTATATTAACAACATTGCTTATTACTTCGCATAGATTATGGCTCTGTACCTTTCTCCTGTATGATAGTGTACCAACCGGCGTAACTGTAAGCGCTGCTGTGTTTGCGTTAGGTACAGCGGTCCAGTTGTCAACACCATTTACCGAGCTTTCCCAGATATAACTATAGCTGGCCGGTACTACACCAGGCACATCACCGCCCGAAAGGGCATTAGTACCTAACTGAACCGTTTGCCCGGGGCAAACAGACAACCTATCGGCTTTTATGGTATTTACCAATTCAGACAAAACATCAATATTTACCGTACTAACGCTGGGCGCACAACTGCCGTTAGCAATGGTCCAGGTAAACTGATAGCGGTTGCCTTTAACAAGGTTATTAACAGTAGTATTGCTCACACCCGGCGAAACAATATTGGCACCCGTGCCTGAAGTTAACGACCAGGTACCGCTGCCCACAACAGGTGTATTGCCCGCAAGCTGGTATGATGTATTGCAGATTTTGGCATCAGTGCCCGCATTTGCTACAGTAGGTTTAGGTTGTATTGTTATGGTGTAAGTCTGCGGGTTTCCGCTGCAGGTTTGGCCCCCAAACGTATACAATGGCGTTACAGTAACAGTAGCAACAAGGTCTGTTGTACCATTATTTACCGGTGTAAAAGATGGCACTTGTGCGCCGTTGCCATTAGCAAGGCCTATGGAAGGCCCCGCAACTACCCAACTGTAGCTAACGGAGCTACCCGCAAACGCAGCAGCATTACTGGTTAAAGGCGTTGCAATTATTACGGTACCCGCACAACCCGTTTGGTTGGCAACCGGGCCCGCGCTAATGGTAGGCAGTACAGTAACTTTAAAACTTAGCGGCGCGCCCGTACATAATACCCCGGCAGTGTTAGTGCTTGGCGTTATGGTAATTACAGCAGTTTGCGGGGTTAAAGTAGTATTTACAGCAGTAAACGATGGTAAATTGCCAGTACCGGAAGCTGCGCTTAAGCCGATGGATTGATTGTCGCTAACCCAGGCAAATGTTGCATTGGCACCGGTAGTTGTTGTGAAAGCAATGCCGTTTACCGAAGTTCCGTTGCAAACTACCTTATCCGGTACAGGTGATACTGCCGGTTTTGGGTTTACGGTAATAGTAACCGTGTTTGATACCGCCGAACAAATGCCGCTGGTAACGCGGCGGCGATAGTACGTTGTAGCGGTAAGTGCACCGGGCTGATAAGTATTGTTTGTTGCGCCGTTTATGCTGCTCCAGTTAGTCCCGTTAGCAGAAATCTCCCATTGAAAAGTAAAAGTACCGTTGCCACCAACGGGTGTCTCGCCATTAAGCAAGGCAGGCGTTTCGCCGCTGCAAAGGGTTTGGTCTGCACTGATGTTAAAACTGGAAAGTTGCCCCTGTACGTTAATGGTTACCGGCGCGGATGTAGAACTACACGTACCGCTGCTAACTACGCGCCGGTATTGCATGGCAGCAGTTAAGTTACCCGGAGTGTAAGATGCAGCTAATGCACCGGTTATGTTTGTCCAATTTGCACCGCCATCGGCAGAGGATTGCCATTGGTAGCCATAGCTTCCTGAGCCGCCGGTTAAAACGCCAATTTGTTGAAGCGTGGCCGGGGCGGTATTGCTGCATATGGTTTGACTGGCACCTATAGTATTATTACTTATAGCAGCAAAAACGGTAACCACTATTGTAGAAGCGGGACTTTCGCACCCGCTGCTGTTGCTCTGCGTTACGTAATATCTGGTAATACCCTCGGTATTGGTAAGGGGCGTGGGCGCGGTTGTGCTGCCACCTGTTAGGGCAGGGTTGGTATACCATTTAAGCGTGTTGCCTGCAGTTGCCGTCGCCGTTACTGGTGTAGCAATATCATTTAAACAATAGGTAATTGTGGCTGGCGCAACGGGTGCTGCCGGTTTTGGATTAACCGTAATGGTGAAAGTTATGGGCGTACCAATACAACCACTTGACGGCGTAACCGTTATGGTAGCAATTTTTGTAGCGCCCCCTGTATTGGTTGCTCTAAAAGCAGCGATATTACCAATGCCGGATGAGGCTAGACCGATGGAAGCATCGCTGTTTGTCCACCTGAATGTTGCACCTGCAGTGCCGGTAAAATTTATTGCGGCGGTGATATCGTCATTACAGAACACCTTGTTCCCCGGGTTAGTCACCACGGGTGCGGGGGTAACGGTAACTTGTTTAGTTACCGTGGTGGTACCGCAACTGTTTGTTACAGCCAATGTGGTTGTATAAGTTCCGGGTGTAGCATAGTTAACTGTACCCGGAATAGCCTGGTTTGAGGTGGCAGGCAATCCTCCTTCAAAAGTCCACAGATAGGTCGTTGTTCCCGAAGAGTTAACATTTGCAGTAGGCGATAATGTTCCGCCCTGGCAAACAGATGCGGCAGCATTTATAGCTGATACAGTAGGTTTTGCAGTAACATTAATCGTTTTTGTAGCCGGGTTTGAAACACATTTTCCGTTAGAGTTGGCAGTGGTAAGGCTTAAGGTATAATTCCCTTCGCCGTTAAACATGATCTCGGGATTTGCTGAGTTAGCGTTTGTACCATTGGCAAAAACAAAGCCGGTATTGGGCGAAACCTGCCAAAAATAGGCATTAGTACCGCAATTTGGTGCAGGCGATGTGTTGGTTGCCTTTACAGTTAACGGACCGCACCCCGCAGAAACATTAGTAGTGAACGAGGCTGTTGGAGCGGGATTTATACAAATGGTTTTTGTTACAAACCCATTACCGCAATTGCTGCTTCCAACCAGCAATTTAATGGTGTATGTTCCGGGAGTTGTAAAAGTAACAGGTAAATTAGCAGAACCACTCTGCCATAAATTGGAGTTGGCTGTACCACCAGCATCATTTCCAAAACTACCGCCTGCTGCCCAGCCCGTTGCCGGGCTTATACTCCATACAAATTTGGTTGGTTTACATTCGCCATTACTTACCTGGTTGCCTATGTTCCGATTGGTAAAAATAATAGTACCGTTAACGCAACCAACATCTTCATTTGAGGTAAACAAAGGGCTGGGTTTATCAGATACATAAATTGGTGATACTACTGCTGATGAACTACTACAAGGGTTACTTGCTACAATTGTTGCCGAAAAAGAATTTGGATAGATACCGCTTGTTGTACCACAAGATGATTTGTTAAAGAAATGTGTTATCGTGTCAGGCGCAGTGGTGTAAACTTTAGCGGGGCTGCCGTCGTTAAAAGTTACTGTATAGATGGTTCCCGGTGGATTACTTTGCGTGCCTGTAACAGGGAATGTGAGGGAAGACCCGGTACAAATACTGGTATTGCCCGGATTGGCAAGGCCTACAGCCGGGTTACCCCCGATAAATACATTAAAATAAGCGGTATCTATACATCCTGTATTTCCGGCTACAATGTATCGCATTCTGTAAGTACCAACAGCATAAGTATGAGAGGTAGTTGCAAAATTAGAAACGTTAAACTCAGGGTTGCCGTCTCCCCAATCTATACGGTAATTTGTGTTAGATGTAGAAGACTGATTTGCAAACTCTAACAGCGTTGGTGAATTATTACAGCCTACAAAATATGGAACTCCGTTATAATTTTTGGTTTCCCCCGCCAGTTCTGTTCCTGGTCGTTGCCTCATAGTAAGCGTTCTGGTTACAGATTGGTCGCATCCATCACTATTGGTAACTGTTAAACGCACAGTGTAGCTTTGCGAGCCGTTACCCGGGTTGCCAATAAACCTGTGGATAGGGTTAGCCGCTGTTGATCTGTTATTTGTCCCCGAACCCGGGTCGTCAAAATCCCACAAATAGGTTAAGTTATTCCCTATTGAGGTATTGGTAAAGCGTACCGGCGAAGAACTACACAGGTTATCTGCCGTGTTAGTAAAACTCGCTACGGGCTTTACGCCAGCAGTTAGGGTAATTTCGCGGTATATAACCGTAATGTTGTTATCAGTAACTTTTACTGAATATTTACCGGCAAAACTGGTGTTAAGGGTTGATGAAGTAGCATTTGGCACCTGATTGCCATCATTAAACCATTGATAGGTGGCACCTGCAGGTGCCGGATTAGCCTTTAAACTAACACTGCTTCCAGGGCAAATTATGTTTGAGCCACTGTTGTTATCTATAACGCTGTCTGCAGCAAAAGTGCTTTTTTTTACCAGTTTACGCGCACTTACTTTCTTTTTTATGGTTTGCTGTTTGTTGCGGACCGGGGTGGTATGAGTATTATTTTTTTTCCAATGTAAAGCCATGGAAAAGCCAACCGTGCTAACACCAACTACGACTAAACATATTGCGACTATAAATTGTGATAAACGTGTGGGCATGAAAAGGTTGAGCATTGACCGTTTATGCTGTTTTTTTTACATAAACGCCACCTAAAATAATAAAAAAAAACTACGGCCGGCAGTATTTTTAATATTTATAAAATAATTAATTGCCATCAAGTTATACCGGGCTTGTTTATGCTGATTCCAGCTGTCACTATCCTTTTTAAATAAATTTTATTCTGATGACTTTTGTCAGCGCTGAATAGTTGATTTTTGTATCATTAACTGAATGGTATGATAATTATAGAACAGATTTATACAGGGTGCCTGGCGCAGGGAGCTTATTACATCCAATCAGAAAACGAGGTTGCCATAATTGATCCGCTGCGCGAAGTAAAGCCGTACGTTGCCAGGGCAGATGCCGCAGGAGCTAAAATTAAATATGTTTTTGAAACGCACTTTCATGCCGACTTTGTGTCCGGCCACCTTGATCTGGCAAAGCAAACCGGCGCTACCATTATATACGGCCCCGAAGCACAACCCGGTTATCCTGCATATATATCAACCGATAATGAAGAATTTACACTTGGCAAAGTAAGAATACGCGTATTGCATACCCCAGGCCACACCATGGAATCTGCCTGCTATTTATTGTTAGATGAAGATGGCACCCAAACCGCCTTATTCTCTGGCGATACTTTATTTATAGGCGATGTAGGTCGTCCGGATCTGGCGCAGAAAGCAAACCATCTTACACAAGAGGACTTAGCGGGCTTGCTTTTTGATTCGTTGCGCAGCAAAGTAATGACTTTAGATAATGACGTAGTTGTTTACCCTGCGCATGGAGCAGGATCTGCCTGCGGCAAAAACATGAGTAAGGAAACTACCGACACACTTGGCAATCAGAAAAAGTTTAATTACGCTTTACGGGAAGACATGACCCGGGACGAATTTATTGCCGAAGTAACGCGCGGCCTTAGCCCTCCCCCTGCCTATTTCCCGATGAATGTAAAGATGAATAAAGAAGGTTATGCCAGTATAGATGCCGTGTTAACCCAAGGCACGCTGGCCCTATTGCCTGAGGCATTTGAAACTGCTGCTAACGAAACCAACGCTGTTATATTGGATACGCGCGACCCTGAGGCTTTTCAGTTGGGGCATATTCCCGGCGCAATCAACATCGGTTTGAATGGCAGTTTTGCACCATGGGTTGGCGCCTTAATTACCGATATTAAACAACCCTTGCTGATAATAGCCGATGAAGGGCGGGAAGAAGAGGTGGTAACACGCTTGGCCAGAGTTGGCTATGACCACGCCATGGGCTACCTAAAAGGCGGCATTGACGCCTGGAAAACCGCCGGAAAAGATATTGACAGCGTTATTTCAATTACTGCGGATGAGTTGGCTGATGTGGGGGCTGATGCAACGTTAATAGACGTGCGAAAGGACAGTGAATATAACTCAGCGCATATTGTAGGCGCACATAACTTTCCGCTGGATTATATTAACAATAATATGGGGCACATAGATAAAAACAAACCGGTTTATGTTCACTGTGCAGGCGGTTATCGCTCCATGGTTTTTGTGTCTATTTTAAAGGCTCGTGGTTTTGATAACCTGATAAACGTTGCCGGTGGTTTTGGCGCACTTAAAGAAAGCGGCAAGTTCAATATTAGTTATGATGTTTACCCCACTACCCTATTATAGCAAGCAAATATGATGGAATTTATTCAACAGCCCTGGCCGTGGTATATATCCGGCCTTGCTATTACTTTAATTATGCTGCTGTTATTGTATAATGGCAAATCATTTGGCTTTTCATCTAATCTCAGTACCATTTGTACACTTATGGGCGCAGGCAAGGCATCGTCGTTTTTCAATGTCGACTGGAAAAAGCAGCAATGGAATTTACTGTTTCTGGCAGGCGCAATTATAGGCGGTTTCCTATCCCGCTCGTTTTTGTATAGTGGGCAACCTTTGCAACTTTCGCAAGCAACAATTAATGATCTGGGTAAACTTGGAATTCCGTTTGACGGCGGTTTAAACCCGTCTTTTCTATTTAACTCAAATTTTGCTTTTAGCATAAAAGGACTGGCCATTTTACTAAGTGCCGGGTTTCTGGTGGGTTTCGGATCGCGCTATGCAGGCGGATGCACTTCCGGCCATGCCATCAGCGGCCTCTCAAACCTACAACTCCCTTCACTTTGGGCCGTTGTTGGTTTTTTTGCCGGTGGCTTGTTCATGACCCATGTTTTATTCCCCCTTATATTTTAATACATGAAAGGCTTTAAGTTTATAATAGCAGGTATTATTTTCGGAATAATAATGGTGAAGTCGGAGGCGGCCTCCTGGTATCGCATCCAGGAAATGTTCCGTTTCCAGTCGTTTTGGATGTATGGCATTATAGGCACCGCAGTAATTTCAGGCATTGCTGCGGTTTTCCTGATAAAAAAATGGCGCATTAAAGACGCTCAGGGAGAGGTTATCCTATTTCAAAACAAGGATGGTAAGTGGACAAAATATGTTATTGGCGGCCTCATTTTCGGCATGGGATGGGCGTTGGCAGGCTCTTGCCCGGGCCCTATGTTCGTTAACCTGGGTTATGGCTATTTAACTATCTTGCTGGTAATTGCGGGCGCTCTATTGGGTACTTTTGCGTATGGCGTTATCAGGCACAGGTTGCCGCATTAACTTAACCAATTACCGTTCAAGTTTTTTTAGGCCAATGGTAAATTGAAAATTTTGATGTGAAATACCAATAGTATCCGGAATACCGCCCTGATAGCTTTTCATTTCGGCCTGCACAATTGCCTTTCGTGGCGAACAGATCTGCATCTTTATCAATTTGGTGTTCTGCAAATCAGTTATGTAACTGTACGTTCCTTTTTTTTGCGGAAAAATGTAGTAAAGATGCTGTTCATCCTTACGCAGGTAAGCATCTTTAAAATCCCTTCGCGGCAGCATAATAAGTTCCAGGTCTTTTTTTAAGGTTTTTATCACCGGCCCTTTGTTTATTTGCTTAATAACAGAATACACTTTGAATGCGCCGTCGGGTTTATATTCAAAATCAAAAAAATTTAAACCCATTTCGTTTGAAAACACCATTCGCACGCTGCTATCCGGCAAGGTTTTTATTAATAGCAAACCGCTTAAATGATGACTCATCACATCAATATCAGCCTTGTACAATGCACGGCTAAGATCTGGACGAAACTTTTGAAGATCATTTACATTGCCGGTGGCGGGCTGCAGGCCCTTGTAAACCGAAGCACAACCCGACAGTATAAAAACTATGCAACTACTTAATAGCAAATAACGCATCGGCAAGGTTAGTGTTTATTTCTCTGTTGGTAAAACGGATAATGGTATTGTCGCCCGCGTTCTCATTCATTTGAATGCTTGATACGGAAAGATCATCTTTATCAATAACAACATTAATAGATTTAAAAAACTCTTTTAAACCTTTCCCAACCGGAATCAACTCAACTGCATAAGTGCCCTTATTTTCATAAACTTTTGTAACCACATCAGGGTTGGTAAAAACCGTACCCTGCATACAATCCAATGTTATCCTGTTTATCTGCTGGAACAATCTGTTAGATCTGGTAGAAACCTTATTCTCTTTATTGCCATCTTTTATGTAGATGTTATTTTTATTCAAAATCATAAGATATTCAAAAGGTTTACTGTACTCCATACGCAGCAAATTCTCTTTCTTTAGCCAGAATTTTCCTTTTGATAGTATTTTCTCCGAAAGCATGCTCAGGTTTTTCTCCTGCACAAAATCGCTTTTAATGGACTCTGTTTTTTTAGCCATCGCGGTAAAGCTCTCTTTAAATTTCACAATATCTTTAACGGAGGTATATCCCGCAGGTTGGGCATTTACTGCCGAACCCAATAACATTAAAAAAAACGCAAATATTATTTTATACATAAGCTTGCAAATTTATCATTTCATCCAGCCTTACAATTTCATATCCTTTTGATCTTACGTCTTTTAAAAAAGCAGGCAATATGGCCAATGTAGCATCAATAGTATCATGAAACAAAAACACGGCACCCGGCTCTATTTTTTTAATAACCTTTTTTAAAAGCTTTTGTTCATCTTTTATCACAGTATCAAATGAACGTACACTCCAGCCAACTGGTATATAATTGCCATTAATTATAGCTTTTTTTAAGTTAGGATTGGTTACGCCATACGGCGGCCGGAATAGTTTTGGCTTTTTGCCAATAACCTTTTGCGTTTCCTCGTCCATCATCTGCATGTCCGCCTGCATTTTTTCTGCAGAAAACATATCAAACCAAAAATGGTGCGAAAAAGTATGATTGCCTATTAGGTGGCCCTCATCATAAATCTGCTTCAATAGCTGCTGATTGCCTGCTATATGATTACCAATGCAAAAAAAAGTGGCTTTTGCATTATTATCTTTTAATACCTGTAATACCCGCGGTGTGTTTGTAGCGTGCGGGCCATCATCAAAACTAATGGCAACCACTTTTTTATCGGTCTTTGCAGAGCAAACTATAGGGATAAAAAAATTTGAGCCAACGTAATAACAGCCATAAAACAATATCAGGGAGTAAATAAACGGCAACACTAAATAAATATACCAGGGCATGCCGTATTGTACATCGGCCGCAATGCAAAGCGCCAGCAAGCCTGCAAACAGGATATTGGTATATTTAAAATTCAGCATGCTGATACCAAAATTAGCGAATGGAAATTATTTTGATAGTGGTTATAAATAAGCAATTTGTCTGCTTTGTTTCTTAATGTTCTACTACCCTGCAGCGCGGCGGGCACGCTATTGGTTTTAATAATGTTTACTGCAATCCATAAAGCAAAACCTGTGGAAGTTGGATACTCGCCACACAAGTGCTTGTATTTGGCTGATGGCACCCCAATGAAAATTGAATGTTGTAATTCTGTATAAATCTCATCATTCTTTACGTCGCCATTGTTGCCGGTAATCAGCAGGTCAATATCATTAGCGGTAATGTTATGTTCGGTTAAAAAAGACGCTATCTGCTGCTCAATTTCTGTGGTGTTTGCAGGTTTGTAAAACGTTTTAACGCCATCTATCCGTGCAATGTTATTTGCAGATGGCGTATTTGTTGCCAAAAAAAATGCGGCTCCTTCACCACCCACCGTTCCTTTTGAATTTGAATCAAAGAGATTTAAATTTGACACAGCCCCCCGCTTGTACAAACCCATTCTGGATAACACAGCATAGCTCATGTCGGTTATTTCATCCATAGCACCTACCAAAACGGTTCCCTTATCGTTTTCTGCTAACAGCATTGCGGCATCTGTTAACGCGTTTTCAAAAGATGCTCCGCCGCTAACAAATGTATTATTGTAACCATGGCAGCCTATTAAAAGGGCAATTTGCGCGCCTATTGTGTTATGTGTTGACTGTACAAACGCCACCGGGGCAACAGGTTCTTCCTGGTGCCTTATCATATTGCCTAAAAAAATACCGGTATCTTCAAGGCAGCCATAAGCTGTACCTGTAATTATAGCATTGGGCGATGCTACATCTGCATCCTTTAAACAGGTTAATGCGCTTGCTACGCTCATTCTTATTATCCGGCTCATTCTGCGGATAAGCTTTGGTGCAATTATGGTATCATAGCCAGGTTCTACGCAGATTAACCGGGTACTATTGTGCTCAATCGGATCGCCTAAAAATGTGGCACCATCAAAAGTTTTTTGCGGGGATATAGCAGCAGCCGACCTGATGTAAACTTGCATATTAAACTTTAGAAAAAACCAACGATGAACAATTACCGCCAAAACCAAAGGAATTTGACAACACATGTCTTAGATCAGGGCGCTTTGAAAATTCGGTTTCAGGCACAAACGAAAATTCTGCCATAGGTGTATGTAGCCGTATATTAGGATAAACAAATCCCCGCTGCACAGATAAAGCCGAAAACACCGCCTCAATACCTGCGCTTGCACCAAGTGTATGGCCGGTAAAAGCTTTGGTTGAACTCATTTTAGGGTACGCCGGATCAAATAACTTTTCAATAGCAGCGCCCTCAGAGCTGTCGTTATTCTGGGTGCCTGTACCATGCAGGTTTATGTAGTCTATATCCTCAGGCTGCAGGTTGGCCATTTTCAAGGCGCCTGTCATGGCCCAAAACGGCCCGTTACCCTCTGGCGAGGTAGATGTTTGATGATATGCATCATTGGCATTATTATAGCCACTAAGCGTACAATAAGGATCATTGCTTAGCATTGAGGCCACCCGCTCAGATACCAGCACCACATAACCTGCGCCCTCGCCCAGGTTAAGACCGTTCCTGTGTTCATCAAATGGTTTGCAATATTGCTCATCCAGCACCATAAGCGTATTAAAACCATTGAGAGAGAAGCGGGTGAGCGCATCTGTACCGCCGGCAATTACAGCATCGGCCATATTGTGCTTAATTAACCGTGCTGCATACATAATTGCATTAGCAGATGATGAACAAGCCGTACTGATGGTAACGATATGGTTTTTAATTCCTAATTTTTCTGCTACCATGGCGGTAATGGTGCCACATTCGTGATAAAGCATATCCCGAAGTTTACCTTTGTTATGGTCATTGATAAAATCGATACAAAAGTCTTCTGTTTTATCTATGCCCCCTGCGGTATTTGCCGAAACAAAGCCGGTACGCAAGCCCTGTAACTTACCGATGCCTGAATTGTGCAAGGCTTCAACAGCGGCCACCATGCTTAACATGGCCGTACGACTTGCAGCCGGCGAAAAGCCAGACAAAGCTGCCAGCTCAGTATTACTTAGCTTAACTTCGCCTACCGGCAAAGAACCACGATGATTGGTTGGAAGATAATTTATGTCGGTTATTCCTGTTTCGCCTTTTTCTAACGCTCCAATACACTCCGGCAAATTGTTACCAATTGCTGATATCACCCCCACCCCGGCCACAAATACAACCGTATTCATTTTATAATATTATTTATATATGCTGCGCTTGTTTTGCAGTAATGTACTCTGCCATTGTTTTTACAGACCTGAATACCTTTGGCCCGTCTTCGGCACTCACTTTAACCTTGTATATCTGTTTTAATAAAACTATCAATTCCAACACATCCAAAGAATCAAGCCCTAAGCCCTCTCCAAACAAAGGGGCATCGGTACTGATATCTTCAGGTTTAATATTTTTTAGTTTTAACTGAACCGCTATCTGTTCTTTTAAATCGGTCACTAATTGATCCATGCGCGCTAATTTTTTATTTTTTACTAATCTTCCTGAGCCAGCGTCTGAAGCTCAATTGTACGCGCTAATTTTTTTACGATGAATGAATGATCTCTTACATAAGGGTTATCCATATCCCATACATAACCTGCCAAAACAGAGCAGATCATTTTCTTTATTTCGTGGTTTTGTTGTTCTGCAAAGAAAATAGTATCAAGCGTACCTTCATACCAGGCCATAACGTATGATCTGAAGGTATTAACACCTTGCATCATTTGTTTAGTATACTCCTCCTCCCAGTCTACATCCTCGCCTTTTAACTTGCGTATAACCAGGTTAGCCGCTTTCTGGCTTGATACCGTTGCCAAAGTAACTCCTGATGAAAAAATAGGATCTAAAAACTCAGTTACATTGCCGGTAAGCACAAAGCCCTCACCATAAAATTTCTCGGTAGTGGCAGACCACGATTGCAATACCTGCGCATCCATAGCAAATTCAACGTCTTTTAAACGCTCGGCCAGGTACGGCTCTCTTGACATCAGCTCGCGCAGCACCTCTTCATTACTGCCGGTAAATTGTGCAAAAAAATCAGGGTCGCCAACAAAGCCAATTGATGTAACACCGCTTGAAAAAGGGATTACCCAGATCCAAACACCCGGTTGGTGAACAACTATTGTAATGCGGTTAGGCTCTTCGTCCATTGCCCGCTTTTTATCAACAACATGCGTAAATAATGCTCTGCGCGCAGCCAGGTTAGAAGGTTTATCAAGGTTAAACAACTTAGGGATAACGCGCCCATAACCGCTGCCGTCAATAATAAACCTTGCGGCTATATCGCTTTTATTACCGTTTATATCTTCAACTGTAGTAACAGAGTCTGAGCCATTAAAAGTTATACCGGTTACTGTAGTTTCATAACATACCGGCACGCCCATACTTTCTACGGTATCGGCCAGTGTTTTGTCAAATTCGGCACGCGGTACCTGCCAGGTCCAGTTCCAACCTTCGGTAAACTGATCTGCAAAAAAGTAGTCGCAAATTTTTCCGTTCTTAACAAATTTGGCACCAAATTTCTCCTGAAAACCCTTCTCCTTAACTGCGTCAAGAAAACCAGCCTCTGTTAATGCTTCCATACAACGAGGCAATAAACTTTCTCCAATTACAAATCTCGGAAATTTCAGCTTTTCAACAATTTTAACCTTGAAACCGGCTTTATTAACAATTGATGCTGCCACGGTACCTGCAGGCCCTGCACCTATAACCAAAACATCTACTTTTTCTATACTCATGGACACTTTTAGTGATCAATTAAATTAAGGTTTTTAAATTATATTAGTCCGTATTTCATCTTCCATTCCTGAAAAAAATCCGGGTTTGTTAGCTGTAGTGTAGAGGCATCTTTGTCTAAAAATACCTGGGTGGTAGAGCCGGTAACAATAAGCTCCTGTGTTCTTGCATTAAGCAGCCGGTACTTAAAATTTATTTTGGCGGGTTCACAAGGTATATAGGTGGTTTCTATTGTTATATCGTCGCCGTATCTCAAAATTTTCTTGTAGTCGCAGTTAAGGTTAACAATTGGCACAACGTAGCCATGCGAATAAAAGTCCAGGTAACTCAAGCTATACTCCTTACCAAAGGCCTCCCTCCCATCTTCAAAATACTGCACATAGTGTCCGTGCCATACTATCCCCAATGAATCTACCTCACTAAACCTTACCCGCTGATTGATAGTATTAATTAAGTTTTTCTGCAATGTGTTATTAGAGATAAGTGGTTTTTTAGCTGCATTTAAACAAATCAATGCAGACGTTTCCCGCATTGATTTGCACTGATCCACCGTATACACCGTATATGTAATATGGGGATTTTAATTTTTAATCTTATCTAAAATCTTTAAGGTCCAGCTCTTTTATAGCAATGAACAAAGGTTTTGCCCAATAGTTACGGAAGCCAGAACCTTGTGATTTATAAACCAGATACTTGGTTGCCAGCACAGTTTTAGCTTTCATGTCAACAAAGGTTACCCATAGGCCTTCTTCGGTTGTTCCCTTGTTCATACCCTCAACAAAAATCATCATACCAATGCCTTCGTTTTTTTGGAAGTCGTAGTTTTTAACGGCTGCCGCAACATCTGCTTCGGTTTTTGTATGAAAATCGCTAGGGTTATTTGAAAAGAAATCTTTGGTGATTTTTTTATTAGCGTTTATAGCTACATCAATTGCATATTTTACTGATGAGCGGTCTGTTGCTTTTGCTACATCATATTTCTTTTGCTCATCAATAAACAATTGATTCCATTGAACTGTGAATGAATCTTTGAATTCTTCTTTGGTTACAACGCCATTATCAGTTTTTTTAACCGCTGTCCATGCGTTGAAAGAATAACTTGAGTTGGTAGGCGTGCCAATAAAAGTTGCAAGAGAATAATCAACGCCTAACCAGGTGATCGGGACGTTTTTATTAAGTATATCTGCTTTAGTTTGCGCTGATGCAGATGCTACACCTGCGGCGATGAAGATTAGGGTTATTAGTCCTTTTAAATTAGTGAAAGGTTTCATTTTGTGTTATGCTAAGTTTTTGTTTAAAAAATATGTTTGTTAAATTTTTGCAGGTAATATGCCGTTGTTAATCCCAAAATTTATAATAATTAAACCATTGCTCCGGGTATTTCTTTACTTTTTCTTCCATGTAGCCGGCAAAGTCTGTTAACATTTGGTTTACAGCCACATCCCTTTCCAAATATAAATATTCTTTTATATCGCTGGCAAAAAAATGGTAATGAAATGTACTTTCTTTAACCGCCAATACAAATGATACCGGTACATTAAATTTGTGTGCCAACATAAATGGCCCTATCGGGAATTTTGCATTGGCCCCCAAAAAATTCACGGTTACAGTTTTATTCCCAGGTATAAATCTATCGGCGGGCATACACACCAGTTCGCTGTTTGAAAACGCCTCATTTATTTCAAAAATATGCGACATGTCATCTCTGATATAGATAAAGTTAACCATGCTTTTACCTGTAACCGATTCCATGTATTCCTTAATACCCGCATCCTCCCCGTCAAACGTCACAATATTAATGCGGGCATCAATGTCTTTTAATAAATGGCTGGCGGCCTCCCAGTTACCAATATGTGCGCTTAACAACAACCCCCCTTTTTTTTGAGCAGCTATCTTCTTCAAATTCTCTATCCCGTCAAATTCAAATGTAAGTTTGTTGGGTATGCCTGATATTACAACAACTTTATCAATTATCGCCTCGCCTAAATAATTGTAGTTTTGGTACGCCTTGTAAAGCGCCCGTAAAAAACTATACTTATGCCTTTCGCGAAAATAGCTTAGAATGTATTTGGTTGACCTGTAGGAAAATAGTAAATAATAGAACGTGACAAAGCGTAAAAGGAAGTAAGCAGGCGATACACCGCCAACTTTCAGGATGAAGACAAATATTCTGTACCCTAAAGGTTTTCCTTTTGACTTTCCCTGCCAGGACGACATTATACCAACTCGTTTACTTTGCTACTGGAAATGATATAGTCGTAAAAATCCTGGAAAGTAATTATAGTTGCAAAATCCTCGGGTTTTACCTTGAACGGAAAATTACTTTCAATTACAACAACCAGATCAATATAATCAAGGCTGTCCAGGTCGAGGGTTTCTTTTAAGTTTGCATCAGGAATCATTTTATCTGCATCTACTTCAAACTCCTCAGCTAAAAAGCTATTTATTTTTTCAATGATCTCTTCATTCTGCATACGCGGTGTAGGTTTAATTATATTTTTTAATTATTAGGGACGAGTTGGTTCCTCCGAAACCGAAGGAATTTGACAAAAATACATTTATTTCTTTTTCAATTGAAGTTTTTGCAATATTCAATCGTGCAGAATCTTCATCAGGGTTTTCAAAGTTAATATTGGGTGCTATAAACGAGTTTTTCATCATCAGCATAGAATAAACTATCTCGCTTGCCCCTGCCATCCAGCATTCATGTCCGGTCATTGATTTGGTAGAACTTACCAGCGGGCTGCTTGCACCAAAAACCTCATAAATAGCTTTAGCCTCGCTCGCATCACCTGCCGGTGTAGATGTTGCGTGGGCATTTATGTAATCAACTTCGTTGGCATAAATACCGGCATCTGCCAGCGCCATTGAAAGAGACCGAACCGGCCCTTCAACTGTAGGGTTGGATATATGAGCCCCATTTGATGAAAACCCGTAACCAATAACCTCGCCCAGTATCTTGGCACCTCTTTTTTGTGCAGACTCAAGGCTCTCTAAAATAACAGTAGCCGCACCGCCGCTGGGTATAAGGCCATCCCTACCACGATCAAAAGGGCGTGATGCCTTTGTAGGATCTGACTCGCGCACAGAAAAAGCAGACAAGGCATCAAAACTGCCCATAGCATATTTGCTCAGTTCCTGGGCACCTCCGCAAATAATGCAATCCTGCAGCCCGCTCTTTATAAAATGATAACCTATGCCAATGGCGTGCGATCCGCTGGCGCAGGCAGCACTAATGGTAAGGTTTATACCTTTAAGCTTAAATATAGTAGCCAAATTCATGGTTACGGTTGAATTCATCGTTTGAAAAACCGCGCCCGAGCCTATCATCATCGTGTTTTTCTTCTCCCGAATGGTATCTGTTGAATCAATTACAGCCTTGGCCGAACTATCGTTGCCATACAGTATCCCTGCCTCGCTTTTGCTAAGCTGATCATGGTCCAAACCCGCCTGAGCCAAGGCTTCAAGCGTAGCTATATAGGCATACTCGCCCTGCTCGGGTAACATAATTCTGGAACGGCGGTCCAAAACGTCTTTCAAATTGGGCCTTTCAACAAAACCTGTAAGGCCAGATCTGTAGCCGAATTCTTTACGCCCTTGGTCAAGCACTATACCGGAACGCCCGGCGTATAGTGATTTACTTACCTCATCGAGGTTTTTGCCTATACATGAATATATTCCGATTCCTGTTATTACAACCCTATTCATATAAAGGAGAACCTATTAGTCTTTTTTTTATCGACACTAAAAATACAAAACTACCGCGAATTTCAAATTTTATTATCATTAATAACATGTTAATAAACAGCGTGCCTACCGGCAAAATAATCTACCTATGAATACAACCCGCCGTTGATGGATAAAACCTCGCCCGTTATATAAGCTGCTTCGGCAGATGCTAAAAAACCAACGGCATGAGCTACCTCCTCTGGTTTGCCAAACCTTTTAACAGGTATCATAGCGCTTAATTCCTTCTCATTAAGTCCCTCAGTCATATCGGTAGTAATAAATCCGGGTGCAACAGCATTCACCGTTACACCGCGGCGGCCAACTTCCTGGGCCAGTGCCTTGGTAGCGCCTATTACCCCGGCCTTTGCGGCCGAATAATTTATTTGCCCCGGCATACCCTTTAGGCCAGACAGTGACACTACATTAACTATACGGCCATATTTTTTTAGTAACATGCCATTTAGCACAGTTTGTGTTACATAGTAAAAGCCATATAAACTGGTTTTCACCACGCTGTCCCACTGTTCTTCATTCATCCACATCATCAGCACGTCATCCTTTACCCCGGCGTTGTTTACCAATATTTCAATATAGTTTTCACTATTAGCTTCTATCCAGTTACCTAAAACCTGCTCTACCTGGTCTTTGCTGGCTACATCAAACTGCATGATCTCGCCGTCGCCGCCTTGTTGCTTAATCAGCTCAAGCGTTTTAATGGCTTCGTCTGCGTTAGATCTGTAGTTGATTAAAACGTAGTAACCCATTGTGGCCAATTTATAGCAGATAGCCCTGCCAATACCGCGTGAGCCTCCGGTTACCAATGCACACTTCATAATTTATTATTTTAGCAGATTATTATTAAATTAATATGCGACAGATTTTTTACCGTGGCTAGTAAGGGGATTTTTAGCCTGGTTTGCAACACTTAAACTAAAATACAAATTCAGCAGTAACAATTCTCTCATTAGTATAATGCAACACTTGTCGATATTCTTAAAGATCCAGTTTTCGCAAAAATAAAGCAAATATTTCAAAATTTAAAAGTTGATTTTTATAACGCCGGCGCTATATAACTGGTATTGCGCTGCCATGGCAGTTATATATACGCACTTAAATTTTAAAAGAAATTGCGAAAAAAAAAGTCGTTTTATTAAAACTTGCGTAAATTTGACGAATGAATGCTGTTGCTATTTTATTCAGTTTTGCCCTTACCTATTTGCCGCGTTTTAGCGTTGATAGTTAACAGAATATCATAACAAAAATGAACAACCTAGACATAACAAGCAAAAAGTTTACTGATTTAAACGTTTGCGTTATCATCCCCACTTATAATAATGCCGGCACACTTGCCCGTGTTATTGCAGACGTAGCCAGGTACACCGAGCATATTATTTTGGTAAACGATGGTTCTACCGATGATACTGAACAGATAGCGCGTTCCTTCCCTTTTTTACAGATAGTAAGTTACCCAACAAACGTTGGCAAGGGCTGGGCCTTACGCAAAGGCTTTGCATACGCTACAGAAAAAAATTACAGTTATGCTATAACTATTGATTCTGACGGGCAGCATTTTGCTACAGACTTACCCGCTTTTATTGAAAAGCTTGAAACAGCACCCAACGCAATTATTGTAGGCTCACGCAATATGGACCAGGCCTCTGTGCCTGGCAAAAGCAGCTTTGGGCATAAGTTTTCTAACTTTTGGTATAAAGTAGAAACCGGCATAGATTGCCCTGATACGCAATCGGGCTTCCGGCTTTATCCTTTACAATTGCTTAAAAACATAAAATTTATAACAATCAAATACGAGTTTGAGATAGAAGTACTGGTACGTGCAGCCTGGAAAGGTGTAGCAATAGATTCGGTACCGGTAACCGTTCATTACGAGCCTAAAGAAACCAGGGTATCGCATTTCAGGCCGTTTCAGGATTTTAGCCGTGTAAGCGTTTTAAATACATTCCTGGTAATCATTACATTCGCTTACATAAAGCCCCGCGATTTCTTTCGTGCGCTTTTTGGAAAAAAAAAAGCCCGGCAAGAACTGTTTGAACAGCTGTTTAGCGTTGACCGGTCAGACTGGTACAAAGCAGCATCTATAGGTGTGGGTGTTTTTTCGGGCATACTGCCAATTTGGGGGTTTCAGGCATTAATGGGCCTTTTTATAGCACTCATTTTTAAACTGAATAAAGGGCTTGTGGTAATTGCTTCCAATATCAGCATCCCGCCAATGATACCCGTTATTGTTTTTCTGAGCTACAAAACCGGCGGCTTATGGATGGACAGCGAAAACAGCGATATACCTTTTAGCTTCAATATCTCGTTATCCTCTGTGGCACAGCATTTAGAGCAATATATATACGGCAGTATTACGCTTGCTTTTATAGCAGGATTATTTGCTGCACTGTTAACATTTGTTTTGCTGAAACTTTTTAAAGGAAAAGCAGCTTCTGCCTTTTAACCTGTTTAACCACATGGAAAAAAGCCTTTTAAGCATCTATCATTATTTTGCCAGGAACCGCGTTATATGCTATGTTGTTTTTGCAGCTTGTTTTGTTGTATTTGGTTACTTTGCCAGCCGGCTAAAGTTTGAGGAAGATATTTCTAAAGTTATCCCGAAAGATAAAAAAACAGAGAAGCTTACCGAGATTTTCCAGGACTCAAAATTTGTTGACAGACTGGTAATAATGGTATCGTTAAAAGATACCGCCACCACTCAACCCGATAGCCTGGTGGCTTTTGCTGACGAATTTGCCGCCCGCGCACAGGATAAGCTGGGGCCTTATATCAAAAAAGCTGCTTTTAAGGTTGATGGTGAAGTTGTTTTAAATTTATTCGAAACGATAAGTGACCGCTTGCCAATTTATTTAACCGATGGCGATTACGGCACCATTGACTCGCTTATCAAACCTGAAACTGTTAAAACCACGCTTCAAAACGACGTAAGGACACTCTCCTCACCAGCAGGAATAGCGCAAAAAAAAATGATCAGTAATGATCCGGTAGGTATATCGTTCATCGGGCTGAAAAAACTGGAGCAGCTACAGTACGACAAAAGTTTTGAACTTTATGATGACTATGTAGTTACTGCAGATCATAAAAACCTGATGATGTTCATCACGCCGATGTACCCGCCCAACAATACCGGCAAGAACGCTTTTTTTTTACAGGGACTTGATAGTATTTTAAATGATTTAAGTATTAATGAATTTAAAAGTATAGATGCTTCTTACTTTGGTGCTGTAGCAGGGTTTGCAGGCAATGCCAGCCAATTGCGGCAGGATACGCAGCTTACGCTCACCATTACTATAGTGGTGCTTGTTTTATTTTTAGGCTTATACTTCCGTAAAAAAAGGGCACCGTTAATCATCCTTATCCCCGTGTTGTTTGGTGGTTTGTTCTCATTAGCCATTATCTATTTTATTAAAGGCGGATTATCTGTAATAGCTTTAGGTACGGGTTCTGTAGTAATGGGTATTGCGGTAAACTACTCCCTGCATGTTTTTAACCATTACAGGCATACAAAAAGTGTTGAGCAGGTAATTAAGGATCTGATGCTTCCGCTAACGGTTGGCAGCTTTACCACCATCGGCGGGTTTTTTTGCCTGGAGTTTGTGCAGTCAGATATGTTAAAAGACCTGGGGCTTTTTGCAGGGTTGAGCCTTATTGGCGCCTCGTTTTGTTCTTTGATCTTTCTGCCTCAATTTATTACTACCGATACTGAACAAAAAAACCATAAGATCCTGGAGTTTTCCTGGATAGATAAGTTAGCATCGTACAAACCCGAGTACAATAAATTTATCGTGATTGGCATTACTGTACTTACTGTAGTTTTTGCATGTACCGCAAAGTATGTAAAGTTTGAGTTTGACCTAACAGACATGAACTACATGTCGCCTAAGCTAAAAACTGCCGAAGCCCGGCTTAATCATATAAATAAATTTGCGCTAAGGTCAGTCTATCTGGTTACTGAGGGTAATACTTTAAACGAAGCACTGGTTAAAAATGAAAAACTTTCGGGCCAGATAGAGGAGCTTAGATTAAAAAACATCGTTATAAAATATTCCGGTGTTTCATCACTCGTTATTTCTGACTCATTACAGCAGGCAAGGATAGCCCGTTGGAACCTGTATTGGACGCCCGAAAAAAAACAGCAGCTATTTGCTACCCTTGAAAAACAAGGTGCAGCGATAGGTTTTAAACCGGGCGCATTTGACCAATTTAAAACACTATTGAATAAAAAATTCGCCATTGCCGACAAAGAGAATATGGCCGAATTAAGAAAGAGCTTTCTTGATGATTTTATTACTGAAAAACAGGGCCATTCAACCGTAGTTACACTGGTGCAAACAACCCCCGAAAACAAAGCTGCGGTTTATAGCGCGTTTAAAGACGATGCCAATGTAATTGTTCTGGATAAACAATACCTAACTAATACACTGGTATTGGTAATTAACTCAGATTTCACCAAGATCGCCCTTATGTCTTCAACCCTGGTGTTGTTGGTGTTATGGCTAACCTACGGGCGCATAGAACTTACACTGGTTTCCTTTATCCCGATGTTTATATCCTGGATCTGGATATTGGGGCTGATGGGGATATTTGGTATAAGTTTCAATATCGTAAACATTGTGGTATCGGCACTTATTTTTGGTTTGGGCGACGACTATAGTCTTTATATTATGGACGGCCTTTTACAGGAATATAAAACAGGTAAAAAAATACTTTCGTCCTATAAAACATCAATTTTTCTTTCGGCCATTACCACGGTAACCGGCCTTGGGGCGCTGATATTTGCGCAACATCCTGCGCTGCGTTCAATAGCTTTTATTTCTATCATCGGCATTTGCTCGGTGGTTATCATGTCGCAAATACTTATACCCTTTTTCTTCAACATTTTAATCCGCAACAGAGTCCAAAAACAACACTTCCCGTGGACCATTTGGGGCTTTGTTAAAAGCATATTCGCATTTTGCTATTTTGTTAGCGGGTGCATTATGTTAACGGTGCTGGGTTTCCTGTTCAGGATAAAACCCTTTGGTAAAGAAAAAACAAAATTCGTATATCATTACATGCTTTCCAGGTTTACCTGGTCTATGATGTACATTATGGGCAACGTAAAAAAGAAGATCATCAATCCGCAGTACGCAAATTTTGCTGAACCGGCGGTCATCATCAGTAACCACCAGTCTTTTTTGGATATACTGTCATTGGCCATGCTGCATCCAAAGCTTATATTTCTCACCAATAACTGGGTGTGGAATTCGCCGGTGTTTGGTGCGGTGGCCCGTATGGCCGATTTTTATCCTGTGGCAAATGGGGCCGAAAACAGTGTGGCACTTTTGGGAGAAAGGGTTAAACATGGTTATTCGGTAGTAATTTTTCCGGAGGGTACACGCTCCGTTGATGGTGTGATTAAACGGTTTCACAAGGGTGCCTTTTATCTGGCCGAGCAACTTAAGCTTGATATATTGCCTATTGTTTTACACGGCACAGGCTACACCATGACCAAGGGCGACTTTCTGTTAAAAGACGGCACAATTACTATAGAATATCTCCCCAGGATAACACCGGATGACAACAAGTTCGGAACAGGCTTTGCCGAAAGAACAAAAAGTATAAGCAGGTATTTTAAACAAGAATACAACCGGTTGAGCGCAGCTACGGAGCAGCCCGATTATTATGCGGAACAACTGGTATATAACTATCTGTACAAAGGCCCCTTGTTGGAGTGGCAATTAAAATTTGCCTTGCGCCGGGAAAAAAACTATCAACTTTTTCATAACCTGTTACCCGCTAAAGGTAAAATACTTGATATTAACAGTGGCTACGGATTTATGCCCTATCTGTTGCATTTTGCTTCAAAAGATAGAACGATTACAGCAACAGACCGCGACGAAGAAAAAATTGAAACAGCAAGCAACTGTTTTAGTAAGGATGATAAAATAAAATTTATATTAGGGGATGCAATAAACTTGCCGTTTGAAATTTACGATGCAATAGTGTTGGCCAATACCACCGGATTTACTGCCGTGGATAAAAAACTATTGATAGAAAAGTGCCTGAAACATCTGGTACCCGGGGGCCTTGTTATTTTAAAAGAAACGAGCGACAGCAACATGGCCGACCTTACAAAAATTAATGACATAAAATATACAGAAGTAGGCCAAACAATTTACACATCTGACAGGATATCTATAATAGAAAATGAACCGCTACAAGGATAATGGAGAATTTTGATGTACTGATAATAGGGAGCGGAATGGCGGGATTGGTATGCGCCGATATTTTGGGTCGTGAGGGTCTCAAGGTTTGTGTGCTTGAAAAAAACACCCAAATAGGTGGTTTGCTGCAAACCTACGCACGCGATAAAGTGATATTTGATTCGGGCGTACATTACCTGGGCGGGCTTGAAAAGGGTCAAAATTTATATCAGATATTCAAATACCTGGATATAGTTGACAAATTGAAACTACAGCGCCAGGATATGGACGCGTTCGATAAGATATTGATTGAAGGAGATGATAATGTTTATCCATATGCACAAGGCTATGAGAATTTTATTAACCAATTACTGGTCTATTTCCCCAATGAAGAGGCTGCTTTAAGAACTTACTGCAAAAAAATACAGGAAATATGCAGCAAATTCCCGCTATATAACCTGCGGACGACCGATCATTACAACGAAAAATCAAGCGTATTGGAAATTGATACCAAAGCGTTCATTGACTCGGTAACCACCAACGAAAAATTAAGGCAGGTGCTTGCTGCCAATAACGCTTTATATGCCGGGCAGGCAGATAAAACGCCCCTGTATGTTCATGCGCTGATCCTGAACAGTTATATTGAAAGTGCGTGGAGATGTGTGGATGGCGGATCGCAGATAGGTAAGCTTTTGTCTAAAAACATAAAAGGTCGCGGCGGCAAGATAATACGTAATTGTGAGGTTAAGAAAATAGTAGAGAAAGATGGCAGTGCCGACCACGTTTTGCTTGCGAATGGGTCAAAAATGTACGCGAAATATTTTATTTCCAATCTGCACCCCGTTAAAACCTTTGAGATAACAGAAACCACGCTTATTAAAAACGCCTATCGCAACCGTTTAAAAAGCCTGGAAAACTCGGTATCATCATTTACGCTGAATATCGTCCTTAAAAAAGATGCGTTCAAATACCAAAAATCAAATTACTACTACGCGCACCAAGGGCATGTTTGGACAGCGGCCAGCCATACCGAAGAAAACTGGCCCCTGGGCTATGCTGTATTTTTCGGTGCATCATCCAAATCAGAAGAATATGCCGACGGCATGTCTATTTTGGCTTATATGCGGTTTGAGGAAGTGGAACAATGGAAAGATACATTTAACACAACCTCCGATGTAAACGATCGTGGAGAAACCTATAACGAATTTAAAAAACGCAAGGCCGAAGTGCTGCTTGATGCTGCCGAACAAAAATTTCCGGGATTAAGGGCGAGCATTAAAACATATTACGTAGCAACACCGTTATCCTATCGCGATTATGTGGGAAACGACGATGGTTCATTATATGGTATTGTGAAGGATTACAAGCATACATTAAAAACGTTTATTTCGCCCCGCACAAAGCTTCCAAATTTGTTCCTTACGGGGCAAAACCTAAACCTGCACGGAATTTTAGGTGCATCCATGAGTGGTATAGCTACCTGTTGCGCCATGTTAAAAGATGATAGCGTTGTAAATAAAATTAAAAATGCCTGAGAAAAAAAGCTTTTGGAAAAAGTTGCTTAAGGTTGCGCTTTACGTATTTGGTGGGCTTATAGGCTTAATAATTATATTATGCATTTACCTCTATTGCGTAGCTATTGATCATCCGCCAAAACCTAAGGACCTGAGCAGTATGCAGCTGCAACGCACCGAAACATCACCCGGCTTTTACACCCTAAAAAACAACTGGTTCAGGAAAAGCAAAAGCGGGCTTTATGAAATGTACATAGAGGGCCAGCCTTTTGAACGCGGTGTTATAAACGGCAAACTTACCAAGGAGCTGGTTGTAAGGCAGGAGGTTTACTTTGCCGGGCAAATCAATAAAATGATCCCATCTAAATTTTACCTGTCGTTCCTTAAATATTTTGTAGCATGGTTTAACCGCGATCTTGATAAACATGTAACGCAAGAGGACAAAGAAGAAATATTCGGGATCTCCAGGTCAGCATCTGATGACTTTAAATACATCGGATCAAATTATCAGCGCCTGCTTAACTACCACGCCGCGCATGATATTGGCCACGCTTTGCAGGGCATGGCCCTGGTTGGTTGTACATCTTTTGGTACCTGGGGCGGGCGCTCGGCAGATGGCAGCATGATAATAGGTCGTAATTTTGATTTTTATGTGAATGATAAATTTGCAGAAGATAAAATTGTTGCCTTTTACAAACCAACAAGCGGCTATAAATTTATGACGGTTACCTGGGGTGGCTTTATAGGCGCTGTATCGGGTATGAATGATCAGGGCCTTAGTGTTACCATAAACTCAGGCAAAAGTAATGTACCCACAAGCGGGGCTACACCTGTGTCGTTGGTTGCAAGGGAGATTTTACAGTATGCAAAAAACATTGATGAAGCCATTAAAATTGCAAGGAAGCGTAAGATGTTTGTGTCGGAGTCTTTTCTTATTGGCTCTACCTTTGACAAACGGGCTGCGATAATTGAAAAAACGCCCGACTCTATAGGTATATACGATCCTGAAACCAATTTTATAGCCTGTGCCAACCATTTTCAGAGTAAAGCGCTGCTGCACTCCGAAGGTAATATTGAACAGCTTAACACCAGCGCATCGCCATACCGGTACAAACATTTGATGGACCTGTTGAATAACACGCCAAAAAATACTGTGCAAAGAACCGTTGATATATTACGCGATAGCAAAGGGATAAATGGCGCGGATATAGGTATGGGCAACGAAAAAGCACTTAACCAGTTCATGGCGCATCATGCTATTGTTTTTCAACCCGAGAAATTAAAGGTGTGGGTATCTACCGCGCCCTGGCAGTCGGGCGAGTTTGTGTGTTATGATCTGAACAAAGTTTTTGCCATGAAAGGCATGAAAAAAGATCAGGAGATTGCGGACAGCAGCCTTAATATACCACCCGACCCTATTATAAAAACAAAAGCGTTTAAAGATTTGCTGGCTTACCGAAACCTGCTGGCGCGGATAAGCGATGGCAAAGAGGTTTATTTTGACAGTTTAGTAATCACTAACCCTAACTATTATAACTCGTATGTGGCTGCGGGCGACTATACCTTTAAACACAAGCAATTTGATAAAGCGCGCAACTATTATAAACAGGCACTTACAAAAGTAGTTGCCACCGTGCCCGAGGCGGAGTCTGTGAAGCAAAAAATTATTAAGTGCGATAAAAAATTAGCACGATGAAACAGGCACAACATGATAGCTGGCTTAGGAATTGATATAGTTGAGGTTGATCGCATCCAACAAAAAATAGAGAAGAACAACGGCTTTCGCGAACTTGTGTTTTCTGCTAACGAAATTGCCTATTGCGAAAGCATGGCGCATAAATACGAGCACTATGCTGCCCGTTTTGCCGCTAAAGAGGCTTTTTTTAAAGCCTTGGGCACCGGTTGGCTAAGCGGCACTGCCTTTAACGAGGTTGAGATAAACCACAACCAATTAGGCAAACCCTACATAGCGTTTTTGGGTGATACAAACATTACCATAAGCGCCTTGCAGCCGGGTAATATCACTGTCTCATTAACCCACATTAAGTCTACTGCTTCCGCGGTGGTGATTATTGAAAAATAATCAGCGTATAACTAATACTTTAACGGCTCTGCAAAAGTTTCCTACTGCTACGCCCGCAACGCTTTCATAGCCCCGGCCCATTTTGTCAGTTCTGCAAACAATGTTTCCGCGGCCTTTACGTGCGATTCATCTCCGGTAAAGCTGCCGTCGGGATTAAAAAATTTAGGGAAAAACGGAATAGTTATGCCCTGGTTAAGCGGCATCATATGCAGGGTAGTAAGTACCTGTTTAAGCATTTGTGCTGCACGCAGTCCGCCCGAAACACCACCATAACTAACAATGCCAACCGGTTTATAGGCCCATTCAGTAAACAGATAATCAATAGCGTTTTTTATAGGGGCAGGGAACCCGTAATTATATTCAGCCAGTACAATTATAAAGGCATCGGCTTCGTTTATCTTCGCGCTCCAATTTTTGGTATGCTGGTGCTCATATTGACCTAACCGCGGGTGGTTTGGTTCATCCATTAAAGGCAAATTGATTGTTGCCAGGTCAAGTATCTCCGCGTCTATACCATCATGCACTGTGGCAAGTTCATAAACCCACTGTGCAATAGCAATACCTTTACGTCCTGGGCGAGTTGTAGATGTAATAATCTTTAAGTTCATTTATTTAGCTTTTCTTTTAAGATGACAGTTTACTGCCTTATAAGCTTCCAATATAGGGAAAATGAGTCCGATTTCTTGCGGATAATAAGCTACAGATTTTATAATTCAGGATTACAAAAAATTGCAAACCGCAATCTTAAAAATTAATTGTTATACTTAACTATCTGCCGTTCAATTTCAGCTAATGCAGCCTTAATACCATCCCGTTGTTCTGTCAGCAAACTTAGATGGTCAGCATGGTCTGCATAATCAGCAATACACGCATCGTATTTCTCAATAGCCACTCTTTCGCCTGTTGTTATAGCGGTCAAGATCGCTTTATCTTCCTTACCGCTTAAAACTTGTTTTATAGTAAGCCATGTGCGGTGCAAACCACCCAAAATGCCACCACTCTGGTTAGCCGCTTCTTCGCCATGCAAGGCTATGTGCTCCTTTAATTCTGCGGCATATACAATGCGCTCGCCCGACAATCGCGCAAATAAAGCTTTAAGATCCGGATTTTCTGTAGCTTCCGCTGCTGATTGATAACCTTCTTTACCATCATTAACAAGTTCTAAAATCTCTTTCAGATCATCGCTTACTTCTTGCTTGGTTTTTAACGAAGACGATTTTATATTTTCCATAGCAGATATCTTTTTTACCGGGGTTGTTGCAAAAATTCAGCCAAAGCAGTAATAATTACGCATCGCACAATAATTTAATTTCCAATATGTTACCCAAATTTCATAGCTATACTTACTGACTTATAAGTTGTTGCAAAGTGTTCCATGTTTAAACATCTAATAAATATAAATAACCAATAATCAGCCACTTAACAAAAATACTATTGCAAAGCGTTGCGGCTGTTGCTATCATTTCCTGCAACACCTCAAAAAACGCTGTTAGTTAAATGTTAATAATAGGCCCCATATGCAACCAGCCCTAGCATACCAACTAATCACTAAACAACCAATCACTAGTCAACTACCTCATCGCCTTATCCAGCACTTCAAATCGGGTTTGCAGGCGGTTACCATCAGCATCAACCAATGTTAAAACGTGCCTGCCGGGCGCGGGGTTAAGCGCCATTTGATGGTAGTTGATGGTTTGTCCTACGTATTGGTCGTCCAGGTTCCAGAAAACTTTTATACCCTGTTGCCTGTGCGCTGCGTTAAAAACAACCCGTCCCCTGCTGCCGTCGGCTTCGAGGGGTACGTACACCTTAGCGCCATCTTTCGGGTAGATCATCTCCATGCTGCGTTGCGTGTTGGCACCGCAATCGGGCCTGAATGGCGGCAACGTACGATAGTTGTAATTACGGCTTCTGTAGTAATACTCCATAGATGGTGGCAGTACAAACCAGGGCACATGCGCCATATTGCCCGGTGCCTCGCACACCGAGTTAACCTGCCATTTGCGCGTAGCATCCAAATGTACCAATTGATGAAAAATGCATACCCCGGCTTTTAGGCCACTTTTAGGCATCAGCAAAGTATCAACAGGCTGGCAATAATCGCCAGCACGGTAGCCGCTTTCGCGGCATACAGCTATGCGCACCATCTCCCCTGCAGGCACATCAAACCATTTTCTTGCAACCGGCAACTGCCTGAAGATCTCGAACAGAATTGGCGCGGCGGTATTTACACCTATCAAACCCGGCCTGCCCTCGCCATTGGTATTGCCTACCCAAACGCCAACTACATACCGGGGCGTAACGCCAATGGCCCAACCATCCCTAAAGCCAAAACTGGTGCCGGTTTTCCAGGCTATGCGCTGGGTAGAGCTGAACTGCTGCCAAAGCAACTCGTCGCCGGGCCGCATTACCTCCTCCATCGCCTGAAAAGTGTAGTAAATTGACGCGGCATCCAGCAAACCGCCTTTCTCCAACTGTTTATCCGGCTGAGGGCCATCGGTATACACCGGCGCCTGGTAGTCATTGGCGTTATATTGGCCCTTATATGGTTTGTAATGATTTAGAACACGGGCCATATCGGCATAGGCACCTGTAAGCTCCCAAAGGTTATTTTCAGATCCACCTAGTATCAACGATAAGCCGTAGTGATCGGCAGGTTGGGTGAGCGTTGTCATACCTACCTTGCGCAACAAGCTGTGCAGCCGCTCGTACTTGTACTGCACCAGCATTTTAACGGCTGGGATATTGAGCGATCGCGAAAGGGCCTTTGATGCCGGCACCGCACCATCATAACCCAAATCAAAATTCTGGGGGTGATAGCCTGCTATTTGGGTTGGTATATCAGGGATCAAACTATGAGGCAATATCAAACCATCATGCAGCATGGCAGCATATAAAATAGGCTTCAACGTACTCCCCGGGCTGCGTGGCGCGGCTATCACATCTACATCGCTCTCCATACCAGCATTTTCGGGATGGTTGATGTTACCTACGTAGGCCAGCGTTTGGCCGGTCTCTACATCCAGCACTATAGCCGCCGCGTTGCGGATGTTGTTGCCCTTTAACAACTGGTGATGACGTTCTACAATGTCAGCTACGTTTTGCTGTAATACACCATTGATGGAGGTTTTAACCCTTCCTCCGTTTTGCCCGGCAGCTAGGTTATCAGTTCTGAAACGCTGTAACAAGTGCGGGGCCTGCCGCGGCAAGGGGACAGGCCTATCAGGCACAGGCTCCAGTTTAGCCAGCATAGCGGTGGTAGCGTCAATGGTTTTTTGCTGCGCGAGCTTATCAATCAGCTTGTTTCTTTTTCTTAACAGGATGAGCCGGTTCTTGCCGGGATGCACCAATGACGGCGCGTTGGGCAGCACAGCCAAAGCCGCCATCTCGCCCCAGGAGAGTTTTTCCGGCTCTCTGCCAAAATACCGCCATGATGCTGCATCCAAACCCACTACGTTACTACCAAAAGGAGCGTTACTACTGTAAAGAGCTAATATTTCGGCTTTGGAATAAGTTAACTCCAGTCGCAACGCCTTTATTATTTCTAACGCTTTTTGCCAGAAAGTGCGATTTTGCCGGGTAGATAAACGGATAACCTGCATGGTTAATGTGCTGCCGCCGCTTACCACATGCCCGGTGCTTATATTCTGCCGTATGGCGCGCCCAAAAGCCAGCGGATCAAAACCGGGATGGTACTCAAAACGCTTATCCTCAAACGCCATTATACAGGCTTTGAATTTATTGGGTACCCGTTCATTATAAGGAAAACGCCACTGCCCGTCAGCCGCTATGGCAGCACCCAGCAGTTGCCCGGTGCTATCATCAATTACAAACGAGGTGGGCGCGTTGAATAGTTTTTTGGGTATGCAGAACCAAAATAGTAAGAGCAGAATGATCGCTACCGTTATGACAATAATATGCTTTGGCTTTTTTAACGAAAACTTCATTTACCCCTTCCTCCTCCTTCCCAAGGGAAGGAATCGCACATGTCCAGCGCACTTTTTAAATTTTCGAAAGTTCATTTATACGAATTGCCATTCAAAGCCCTACCCTTCAGGGGAGGGCTGGGTGGGGCTTTACTTCACCACCTCAACCCATTGCCCTTTTGCCAGGGCATTTATATTATTATTATACATAGCCGCGCAATAGGTAGCCGGTAAATAATACCTGCCAGCGTAGGATGCATTCAGCATAACGTAAAACGTAGCCTCTTTGCCTTCATCCAAACTAAAATAGGTATTTACCCTGTCGTCACGGATGTCTCGATAATCGGATGTGGACGACTTATACACATCATCATTCTCCATCAGGCGGGTATTCAATATCTCCCATCCCGAAGGGAAGATCTGCGTAAGCGCCATGTTATCATAGCGCCCTCGCCTGCCCGGGTTTTTAACAATTACCTGCGCAACAAAGTCGGTGCCTTGTTTTAAACTATTTACATCCACTGCCTGCCCTTTTAAGTTAAAGTAGTTGATGCGCATGGTTAATACATCAGGATTATTTATCGGCGTAACGGCCTCGCCGGTCACAGGCTGTCCATACTGAATTAGCCTGGCATAAAGTTTAGCACTGCCATTATTTTTTATAGTGAGATTACCGGCATGGTTAGTAACCGGCAATTGCCACAGATACGAATTAGAATTTACGCTACCCCGCGATGTTGCTGCCTGGTAATTAAAGGCCAGCTTACTGCCCGATGCATTTTTGCCGCAATACTGTGCTATAGCCAACAGGCTATACGCAGTAGTTTGCGTGCTGTACCAACTATCACGCGATAGGTGTGCGGCAACGGTACGCAACTGGCTGGCTGCTTCTTTCTTTTTGCCCAGCAGGGTTAAGGTTTCCAAAATCATAGCCTCATCACGCAGATCAGAGCCGTAGGTGCCCCATAAGGCGGTGTAGGGTTTGATGATAAGCGGCAAACTTGCCACCATACGTAAACCTACTTCCGGTTGCCCCGCCAGTTTGTAGGCAGCGGCCAATCGCCATTTTGCTTCAACGCTCAGGTAAGGGAATTCCTTCAACCTGTTCATCGCGCCCAATTCGGGTGAGCGGGCCATGGCCAGCAGATACAGACGGTAAGCTTGTGTAAGATCAGCACCGTAGAAACTCCGGCTGTCTGGTGCCCACGTAAGGGCTTTTTGCCGCTGATAGGTTTTCCAGTGTTCTATAAAGCCAACCGGTAATGCGTATCCTGCCGCTTGTGCTGCCAGCATAAAATGCCCCGCATAGTTAGTTCCCCATTCGTCGGCTGCTCCCCCATCGGGCCAGTAGCTCAAGCCGCCGTCAGGTAGTTGAAAACCGCTCAGGCTTTTAATGCCCGCCTTAATATTTCTGTCGGAAAATGCCTTTTGAGAGCCGGAAAGATCAGTTAGTTGCGCCAGGTATAACTGCGGAAATACCGACGACGTAGTCTGCTCCACACATCCATGCGGATACTCTATTAAATAAGTTAACCGTTTTGCCAGATTAAGCGGCGGTATGTTTGATGCCTCTAACGTGGTTTTATTGGTACCGTTCATTCCAACAGCACCGTAAGGCGTGTTCCAGGTTTCGCCGGGTGCCAGTTCTTTTTCTAACACGCGGGTAATACCAGGGTTAGGATTCCTGACAAATAATTCAACATCATAAGCTGCGGTCTCGCCGCCGCTTCTGGCTATTATCTTAACCTTACCCACGCCAATGAAATTTTTCACATCCAAAGCAAAGGTCACCATCTGGTCGCCGGGTTTGGTAAAGGTTATGGTTTGATGATTATTACCACTGAGGTTACTGAAAGCGTTTGATTGAATATCAATACTTACCGTCTTAATATTGCTCTCTGTAGCGAAAACCGTAACCGGTAAAAATATTTTCTCTGTTGGACCCAATACGCGCGGCAAGGTTGCCAACACCATTAACGGCTTTTTAACGGCCACTTCTTTATCTGCAAAACCATAACTACCCTCGTGCCCCGCGATAACCATCACTTTAACAGAGCCTATATATTGCGGTAACGTAAAGGCTGTGGTTCTCTTTTCCCCTTTGCCCAAATGGAACGGCCCCATAAATTTAACCACCGGTTTAAAGCGGTTTACCGTGATGTTTTTGTTGAGATTGCGTCCGCCGGCATCGCCGCCGATACTGAGTATCCGCTCCAACTCGCCGCCATAGGCACCTATAACGTAGTCAAACAAGTCCCAGGTTTTAACGCCTAAGGCTTCGCGGGCATAAAATGCCGAATGCGGATCAGGTGTTTTAAAGTTGGTGATGTCCAGCAAACCTTCGTCAACAATGGCCAGTGTGTAGGTCATTTCCTTGCCGGATGCTTCTGATACGGTAACAGCCGACCGTGTTTCGGGCCTGATCTTATCCGGCATTGCAATAACAGGTTTCAATATAGTTTCGGGATTCTCAACCAGTAGCGGAATAGCGCCATACATACGTATCGGCAGATCATTCACGGTTTGCGAGTGCGGCTGCAGCAAGGTAACGTTTACAAAAACGTTAGGTGCCATTGTCTCATCCACCTCAAACTTGTATTGGGTTTGTCCCTTTTTAGTATCTATCCAGTCGGTTTTTAAAACTTTGGTACCGTTTTCAAAACTGATGAGCGCCCGCCCGTTAGCCGGTGTTGGTATAGTGAGTGTTGCATCATCGCCAACTTTATAGCTTTTCCTGTCAGATGTAAAGGAGAGCATTGCGGCTTCGCTTGGGTTATCCTGCTGCAGGCGCTGTGCCCAGTTTGGCCAGTCTATATATAATTCCTTACCTGTGGTATGGCCTGTCTGGTCGTCCCGCATCTTCACTACAAAGCGGCCCCACTCCGGCTGATTAATGCGCATTTTCCATTTACCACGCCCATTAACCAAGGTGATCGTCTCCGTTTTTACCAGCTTATTATACTTGTCCTGCGTAAAATTACTGCCCTGGTTGCCGGTATTATCCCACCACCAATGCCATCTAACTTTATATAATTCAACCTGTATTGTGCGGGTGCCGTTAAGTAAATTGCCTTTGGTATCAACCGCAACTACATCAAAATAATGATCCTTGCCCGTAACCAGCATCCCCGACAGGGCATTCCCCTGCGGTGCCTTTATACCCACATACCCCGGATAAACATTATAAGGCAAGCTCACCTGGTTTATGCTAAAATTGCCACCCGGTTCAAAAACCTTGGTCATAAAGTTGGCGCGCAGCTGGCCGGGGGCCTCGCTTTCCGCTTCTACATCGGCGTTAATATTGGCGTTGCCTGCTGCATCAAGGTTTCCTTCAAATACGCTTTTTTCCTGCGTGTCAAAAGTTTTGGTGGGGTCGTCAAAATCGTATCCATCAAAGTTTTTAAAGCTCGTTTGTTGCGATGACAGATAGGCATAAACCGTTGCTTTAAGGTTTTGAGCAATGCCACCGAACAGCCATTTGGCGTTCAGGCTGCCACCGGTGTTCTCGCCCTTGGTCAGCTCAGTTTGTCCGTTAAAATCAAGGTTTATTTTTAAGCGGTTAGGCATAATGGTTTCCACCTTAATGCTTTTGGTAAAGGTAGCGCCACCCACTTTTATCTTGGCCGTCCAGTTACCGGTAACGTCAGTAGTTTGGGTGGCCGTATGGAAGCTATAAAATCCATCTACTGATTTTGTTCGGGTTATCCTGCTGTACAACTGCCCCATTGGGTTATAAAAGTTAAACTCAACCGGCATCTCGGGCGGCAGCTTTTTGCCTTTATCTTCTAAAATGAATGATACATAAATGCTATCACCCGGACGCCATACGCCGCGCTCTGCATAAATAAAGCCTTTTAAGCCTTTCTGTACTTCGTCGCCCCCTATATCAAAACGGGTAAGCGGCAGGGCATTGTTATCATCAATTTTTAAATAACCCCGCTCTTCGCCGCGTTTAGCCACCAGCAGGTAGGGCTTGCGTTTCATATCAAACTTAGCCATTCCGTAGCTATCGGTAGTGGCTTTCATAATTACCTGTTTCTGGTAATCCTGCAAATTCAGCTCAATGCCCGATAGTGGCTTTGCTGTTAAAATATCAGTAGCAATAACCACCATGCTGTTATCTGCCCCACGTTTGGCAACCAAGCCTATATTGGATGCAATTATATTGCGGGTGGCCCAGCGCCGTTTTGTAAAGTAGGATGTGGTACATGGGTTATCCTTATCTGCCCAGTTATAATCTTCGGGATAATAGTTATCATAACGGCTCCAAAAATCATCGTCATCATCGCTTACAGATCCGCCGCCGTAGCCGTCTTCGCCATCATAACCATACTCATCGCCATCTTCCTCACCCTTAACAGGACCGCCTGCATTACAATTATACAGCGAGTAATCTTTACGAAAGCCTATAACAACACGGTAAATTGCGCCCGGCTCTGTACGTATCAGCTTATCCAGATCCAGCATAAAGCGGTTCTTTTTACTCAGGTTTACACCCTTATCTACATCCAAACGAATGGTTTTTTCAACTACCGGCTTACCTACTCTGCGCAATTCGCTCCCACCGTCAATATCATTGGTCTGAAAGTACTGCGGAATATTATCCTCATAAATTTTGATGATGCTTACATCAACCGCGTTAAGGTTAACGGCTTCAAAAGGCATCATCAGCCTGCCCGAGCTTGGTAAAATAACGCCCTTGCCAGGTATGGTGACCGACGGCAGCTTATTCTCAAAAAACACGTTTGCCGTATAGGTTTTTGTTATTTTTTTGCGCGATATATTCTGAATACCCGGGTTAACAAAAATGCTGTAATTGCCTTCCAGTCGCTCGGCAGCATACACTTTTACCATGCTACCCTCAATGGTATACGATGGTTCGGCTGTGTTACCGATGCCTATCAATCCGTTAAGCTCCTGCCCTACCATAATGGCATCGCTAAACTGCACCAGCACGTATTGTTCCTGATCTTGCACCGCTTTAATATCCAGCACCCTAAAATCGCCAACGGCGGGTACGTCAAACTTTTTAGCGCCTTTTTTATCAACGTTCAGGGCTTCTCCATTCCAATTTATGGTTAACGGGGTAGTTTTATTAGCGGCACGCAGCAGTTTATCAATAGTAAAATTGTGTGTGCGGCTAAAACTATTATGCTGCCAGCTGATCTGCACATCCGAAGGGTAATCAACGGCTATCAGCTTTTCAACCGACTCATTTTTCTCAGCATCAGCGGTTTGTACTACACCCTCCAGTTTCATTTTATTTAATGATGTTCGCGGCGATGTTTGTAAGCCATTAAATGTCACCGTAAAATCGGGCGCAATGGTTTGAAAACAGAACTCAAACTCCTTGTGCTTATCATCTACTTCAGTAACCTTGCCCAACTTAAATGTGGCATCGTATTTTTTATCGGCATCAAGCGGCTTTTCGGGCTTAAACTCAATGGTAAGCGCATCAACCCAGTAGGCTTTCCCTTTTACAGAAGGCGAGAAACTGAATATACCATCAGGCAATTGCTCGTTTTGCGCGTGGCTGCCTTCTACCTGCGAGACTAAACGAATGCGAATACTGCTTTCGCGCGAGATGATACCCGCAGTGTACGACTCAATATATTTACTAAATGACCTATCTATTTTGTTATTATACCCGGTAAACTGGGTAATAGCGTAAGCTACAACTGCAATTAAAACAAGGGAAGCGGTGGTAATGACGATGCCTTTTTTACTTGAAAAAAAGCGCTTTAGTGCTGACATTTTTCGGTTGGTTTGATAACGAAAATTAAACAATAAAACTTGGAATTTGATTGGCGGTAAAAAAATAGATTTTATGTAACGGCAGGATATTTGCCGCATTATTCATTACGTACACAACCTATTTTAATCTGATATAACATGAGTTTAGATAATAAGGCAATACTTGAAAAAGCCAACGCAGCTGTAACAGCAGGAGACTATGAAGGTTTTTTGTTTTTTTGTACAGACGACACCAAATGGGAATTTGTAGGCGAGCAAACTTTATTGGGCAAAGACGCAGTAAGACAATATATGGCTGATACTTATACAGAACCTCCTGAATTTGATATATCGCAAGTAATTGCCGAGGGTGATTTTGTTACTGCCTTGGGTAAAATAAGCCTTAAAAACCAGGACGGAATAATGGTTAATTATACATACTGCGATGTGTGGCGTTTTAGCGATGGAAAAATGGCTGAATTGAAAGCATTTGTTATAGCAGGGTAACCTGCTGAGTATTTTTTGTGACCAGATAACTACCAGTCAACACCAAATAGCTCTGAAACGGCTTATTTTAGTACTTTTACATTTATTTTGCCGAAAAGCGACGTTAATTTTTGACGTTTTGCGCTTTTTGCCAAACATTTAACGGCGATACGTTTTAAATATCAGCATGTCAGTATTATTAGTAGAAGATGAGCCCAATGTGGTATCGGTAGTTAAGCGCGGACTTGCTGAGTATGGTTTCAATAATATCAGCGTAGCCACAGACGGGCTTACCGGGCTGCAAATGGCTACCGGATATCCTTTTGATCTGATCATACTTGATGTAATGCTGCCTAATATTGACGGCATTCAATTATGTAAACGTATACGCGCGGCAGATACACGCACACCTATACTGATGCTTACCGCGCTGGACTCGACAGAGAATATTGTGGTGGGATTAGAAAGCGGCGCTGACGATTACCTGGTAAAACCTTTTAAAATGGCCGAACTGGCGGCCCGACTTAAAACATTGCTGAGGCGCCGGGGCGGCGAAACCAAACAGGAAAGCAATACTTTTACATGGGAAGATCTGGAGCTTGACACCGATGCTAAAATACTATCGCGCAATGGCAAGCAGCTTAACCTATCGCCAACAGAATACCGGCTGATAGAGTATTTTATGAAGAACCCACGCAAGGTGCTATCGCGCATACAGATATTGGAAAGCGTTTGGGATATCAACTTTAACCTGGGCACTAACGTGGTTGATGTATACATCAACTATCTGCGTAAAAAGCTGGATAAAACCAATCTTACCCGTTACATCCAAACCGTTTTTGGTATGGGCTACATCCTTAAGGAGGGCGAATAGTTGAAGATAACCAGCAAAATAACGCTCCTTTTTCTGGGCCTGTCTACAGCCATTTTGCTGCTGCTTAATGCTTTTATCCTTTATTTTGAATACCAGTTTAACTACCGCGACTTTTTTAAACGCCTTGAGGCGCGTACCAACCTTACCGCCGAAATAAATTTATTACCCGGCGGCGATAAGGATGCTTACCAAGAGGTGCGTAACCGTTACCTGGAACGGCTTGACGGAGAAAAGGAGTACATTATTAAAGCCGACAAGAACGGGCACTACAACAATCCGGGGGTACCGAAAGAATTTTTTCAGGACATTATTAATTTAAAAAGCACTACTTACCGTAAGGATAATAAGTTCTTCGCGGGTAAAGTTTTCGCCGTAAAAAACGGTAATTATATTGTAATAGCCACGGCATTAAATGCTTACGGACTGAGCGAAATAGAGGAACTACAGAAAATTTTACTGATAGGTTTTGCAGGCGCGCTCATTATTGTTTTTTTTGTGGGGAGGGCGTTTTCTAATTATACCATAGCGCCGGTGCGCAAGATCATTCAAAAGGTTAACAGCATAACGTCAGACAATCTACACCTGAGGCTGGATGAGCCACGCGGTAAAGATGAAATAGCCGAACTGTCGCACACGTTTAACAACATGCTTAACCGGCTGGAAACAGCCTTTGAAACGCAAAACAATTTTGTAAGCAACGCTTCGCACGAGTTACGTACGCCTTTAACCGTTATAAACAGCGAACTTGAACTGGCACTTAACGCCAGCCACGCAGATGAAAAGCACCATGAAGCCTTAACCGTAATTTATGACGAAACCAATAAGCTGATACAAATGCTAAACAGCTTACTATCATTAGCGCAAACAGGTTTTGATGGCAAGAAACAGAACTGGCAGCGCATACGTATGGACGAGCTGGTTTTAAGCGCAGTTGAATCGGTAAAAAAAATCATCCCTACAAGCAATATACAGATTGATTTTTCCGGCTTGCCTGCCGATGCGGACAACCTTTACGTATCCGGCAACATAAACCTGCTTAACCTGGCTGCCACCAACATCATTAGCAACGGGTGTAAATATTCGCATAATGATATAGTGGATGTTAAACTTTTTACCCAGAACAACAGCATTGTATTTTCTGTAACCGACCACGGCATCGGCATCCCGGCCACAGAAGTACAGCATATTTTTGAGCCTTTCTTCAGGGCATCAAACACACACGAATATAGCGGCCACGGCGTGGGGTTGCCTTTAACGCTGAATATTATACGTTTACACAACGGCAGCATCGGTATACGGTCTGAGGTTGATTCAGGCACAGAGATCCAGGTGTTCCTGCCGCTTGATCGCAGCAAACTCTAATCAAATTCTAATAAGTCTCTTATAGGTTCTTAATAAGTGCGGGGTAAAATTGTATCAAAACAATTAGTGCTTACTTAAAAAATTCAGAACCATGAAAACAGTACTTATTCCAACCGACTACCGCACCGAATCTCTCCAATACATCCCACAGTTGTTGTCAAAATACTATCCCGAGGAAGTGGAAGTTGTTATGGTGCATATGATGAGCGTTACCGACTGCGTGCGCGAACTACTGATGCTATCCCGCCGATCTGCAGAGTATAAACATATATCGGACGATTTTTATAAAACCTGTATCCAGCTCAAAAACGAAAATCAGGATCAGCTAAAAAATATCCGTCTTGAATTTTTCTATGGCAATACCGCTGCATCATTTATAAACTTTATGGAACTGCATGATATAGATGCCGTTTTGCCCCTTTCGGGATATGAATACAAAATGCTTAACAAGGCCAGTATCAACCCTATTGAAATGATAGATCGTTGTGGCAAAAAGGTAGTAAAAATCAGCACCCTTGAATTGGATAAAAAACCATTTGCAGCAAGGCTCGAAGTGGTTAGAGACACAGAACAGGAGCCTGTGCTTGACGAACAATATGTTTAACCAAAATTAAAAAAGACGCTATGCTACTAAAGAAAAATATTCCAGTAAGCTACGTTGTGGGCAAAATTAAAATGGAACTGGCACTGCTGGGCGTTTATTCGGCCCTGGTATACATTGCTTCTACCATTTACAATTTCCCGGGCGTATCTATCCCCATTGCCATACCTGCAATTTTAGGAACAATTATATCATTGCTGTTGGCCTTCCGGTCAAACCAGGCGTATGATCGATGGTGGGAGGCGCGCTCACTTTGGGGTGCCATCGTGAATGATTCACGTTCCTTTACCCGCCAGATACTAACCTTTGTTGACAACTCTTACGATAACGAAGATCGCTCTGCCCTGCGCGAACGTATGGTAAAAAGGCAAATTGCCTGGTGCTATAGCTTAAGTAAACATTTGCGCGGACAGAACACGCATGAAAGCCTTACCAATCTTATTTCTGATGAGGAAAAACAAGCCGTTTTAAGACTGGATAATACGCCAATGGCATTATTAGAGCAGCATGGTAATGATCTGCGTTTATTGCTACGCCTGGGCTGGGTTAACGAGTATCAGCAGATTGCGATGGACGAAACACTCAATCGTTTCTCTAACGCTATGGGTGCCTGCGAGCGCATAAAGAACACCGTTTTTCCGGTTACGTATAGCTTATACATACACATGCTGGTAATACTGTTTGCGTTGATGATGCCATTTAGTTTGATAGAGCATTTCGGCATATTCCAGATCCCCTTGGTTGTGGCTATGTCAGCATCTTTCTTCCTGATAGAAAAGATGGCCATCCATTTACAGGACCCTTTTGAGAACAAACCAACCGATACACCGATGACAGCCATCAGCAGAAAAATTGACCGCGATCTGCGTCAACTGCTTAAAGATGAGTATGCCAAGGTGCCTGATGCCGGTGCTTCGCCGCAAAGCAATGTTATGTTCTATATTTTGTAATTATCCAGTTATACACCTGCAATAGCAACAGGTTACCTGCAGTTTTCCCGCTGTTTGGTAACCTTTGCTTTTTAACTTGATCCTGTAGCTCAGCCGGATAGAGCGTCCCCTTTTTTTGAATTTCGGGGAAGGACTTTGGTTCAAATCCAAACGGGATCACTCCTTATCACCCTGCTTTCACCCTGCGTTAAAATAAAATATTTAGCAAATACCGGCGTTGCTACTTTATTACTATTATGGTATTTTGCAAGGCTTTTACAGCCAAAAAGGCGTTATTGTTTAACGCCTTTGATGCTAATTTTAACCGTAATTATTGCAATGCAGAAAACTATCAGTATGAAAGTAAAGTTTAGTGGTATTCTTTACGTAATAATGCTTGCCTGTATAATCGGGTTAATTATGCTGATACTTGAGTTTGGTAAAAGCATGCGGTCGGATGTTATTAGCAGCGCTACTACAGCCGCTTCTGAAAAACATTTGTCAACCAACTTTTTACAAGTATTTTCAAGCCCTTTAATTATTTTTATTTTACAGTTAATTGTGATCATTATAACATCGCAATTATTTGTTGCGTTATTCAAAAAAATTGGCCAAACGGCTGTCATCGGCGAAATAATAGCCGGGATAGTTTTAGGCCCGTCGCTTATCGGCAATTTCTTTCCGGAGGTAGGTGCCTTTTTGTTTCCTAAGGCTTCGCTTGGTAACATACAGATGCTTAGCCAGATAGGGCTAATTCTGTTCATGTTTATAGTAGGCATGGAGCTGAACCTTGAGGCCCTGAAGAAAAAGGCTAAAGCGGCAATTATTATAAGCCATGCCAGTATTCTTTTACCCTACCTGCTTGGCGTAATACTTGCACTTTTCCTGTATAAATTTTATGCTCCGGGCAACATTCCTTTTTATGCTTTCGCGCTGTTTATTGGCATAGCCATGAGTATAACGGCGTTCCCTGTTTTGGCCCGTATTATAAAGGAAAGAAATATGGTACAAACACGCTTAGGAACCATTGCGCTTACCTGCGCGGCGGCGGATGATATAACCGCATGGTGCCTGCTTGCATTTGTAATTGCCATAGTAAAGGCAGGGTCTTTAAATGCGGCTTTCTTTACCATAGTTTTAACCATAGTATTTATTGCTATAATGCTTTACCTGGTTAAGCCCTATTTGAAAAAAGTAATTGAGCAAAAAAATACAGATGGTAAAATTACCAGGGCCTCTGTTGCCTTTGTTTTTGTGGTGCTGCTTTTAAGTGCATTTGTGAGCGAACTGATAGGTATCCACGCGCTGTTTGGTGCTTTTTTGGCAGGCGTAATTATGCCGCAAAGCTTTAATTTCAGGGATCAGGTTACAAAAAAGACGGAGGATGTGGCAACCATATTGTTGTTACCCCTATTTTTTGTTTTTACCGGCTTACGCACAGAAATTGGCCTGCTTGGCAATATAAACTCATGGCTTATCTGCCTGCTTATTACCGCGCTTGCCGTTATCGGCAAGTTTGGCGGCAGTGCCGTTGCTGCTAAAATAACAGGCGAAAATACCTATAACAGTTTGGCTATAGGCACTTTAATGAATACACGCGGACTTGTGGAACTTGTGGTGCTTAACATTGGCTATGATCTGGGCATTTTAACGCCCCAGCTATTTACTATGTTTGTGTTAATGGCGCTGATCACCACCTTTATGACCAATCCGGTGATGAATTTACTTAATCGTAGGTTTCCTAACGAGGCACAGGAAATGTTTTCTGCTGATAAATAATCTATATTACAGTAACTTGATAATGGTTTAATAAAGCCGCGCCAATGAATTTTCAGCTTTAATGGCCGTTATCAGCTCATTTATCTTTCTGTAGCTTGCTGTGTATAATATGCCCGCCATGCTTACGCGTTTTACCCCGCAATGGGCTAACAGCTGCACATCAGCAATAGCCGATACACCAACTACATTCACGGGCAGATCAACCGCAGCAACAATTTGTTTAATTATGCCGGTATCCTGAACACCGGTAACAAACAAGCCGTTTGCACCTGCAGCTTTATATAATTTAGCTCTGGCTATAACAGTCTCTACAGGGTTAGGCAGCTTTTGCAGAAAAACATCTGTGCGTGCATTGATAAATAATTGCTTATTGGTACTTTTAAGGTAGTCGGTTATTGCATACAATTTCTCCAGATAAATTTCTTCGCCCTGGTTGTCTTCCAGGTTAATACCTACCGCCCCAATGTCAATTATTTTCTGGATGTTGCCGGTTAGCTCTTGCAGATCATTTGTGTAGCCACGTTCCATATCAACAGATAATGGAATATTTATAACAGATTTTATCCGCCGCACCATGTACAGCATTTCCTCAAACGGAATTTGCTCGCCGTCTTTGTAGCCTAACGAGTCGGCAATGACACCGCTTGATGTGGCAATAGCGTCAAATCCTGCTTTCTCAATCATCTGCGCACTTTTGGCATTCCAGGCATTGCCGACTACTAAGGGCAGCTCCTGGTGATGAAGGTTATAAAATAGCTGATAATGATCCATAAAATGGGTGTTATAAAACAGGTTTTTCCACTTTTCCGGTGGTGATGTAGTTATAAAGGCTCTGCTGAATAAGCTGCCCCCAGGCTGTAGAACAGGCATCATAACATTCAACTTCCGGGTTTATACCGGTATGGGTAAAGGTCAATTGGGTTTTGTCGGCCGCGTTGCTTATCTCAAAGATTATCTTTGTACCTGTCCACTCCTCTTTGTCCTCAATAAAATTTAAACGGCTATCAGTAACCAGCCATATTACCTTCTCGCCGGGGATAGATTCAACCACCCGCTGTTTAGAGTAATGCATATCGCCGTATTGATAGGTAAACTCATCGTTTAGGTTTTCGGTATCGCCTTCAAAATCTCCCGACCACCAATTTTCAGGTTTATTAATAGCGTTAAAAACTTCTATTGGCGTGTTATCAACGTTTATGGAAGTAGTAAAATCTGTTGCTTGCATGTTTTTTATGTTAGATATGATGCGTAGGGTTGCTCTTGATGATTTAAAATAATTTTTCCTGTGGTGGCGTTACCCCGGCCAAGCGCAGGTAAACTGTGGTTTGGCCGCGGTGGTGTGCCTGGTGTTCCAGTGTTTTTGCTAAGCCTGTTCTTTTAGGCATATCAAAACTGCCTATCATTTTAACGTTTTCATCTAATTGAGCTTCTGGTGTTTTTTTTATCTGATCAATAACAAAATCGTAACTGGCCAGCACCACCTTACTTACATTGACTTTAGATTTCTCTGCCGTTTTTTCAAATTGACCTTGAGCAAACGGACTCTTAATGGCTAATGCCGACGAAGCAAGGCCATAGTTGGCATCGGCCAGGTGCAACATCTGTTCAGCAAATGATCGCATTTCGGGTGTGGGTTTTAATGCGTAACCGCTTTCTGGCATAGCTTCCAGATATTCTTTTGTATAAGCTTTTGAGCGTTCCCACTCTTTTACAATATCAGCCGCTTTTACTTGTGCTTTTGCCAACTGGCTACCCATTAATAATCCAATGGCAAGCGTTAAAATTTTGATTTTCATAAGTTATTGTCTTTTTACAATACAAATATACCGGCAAATAACCTACCTGGTATAGGTCAAAATAGACATTATAGTGGGTTGATTTGGACAAACTATCTTGTTACTTTTGACTAGTATGAAGCACATTACCATAATAGCACCCGACGGCCAGACCAACCTGGGCACAGTAGCCTGCATTGCAGGGGCATTTGAGATATTTACCCGAGCCAATGAATATTTTAAAGAGAGCGGACATAAAGAATTGTTTAAAATTGAAATTGCCGGGATATCTCCGGATGTAAATCTGGCGGGCGGCTTATTTTCTGTGCATATTCATAACCGCATAGCTAACCTTGACAGAACAAACCTGATCATCATACCATCGTTAAGCAGCAATTTTGACAAGGCACGAAAGGGCAATACCGAAATTACCGACTGGATTGTAAACCAATATAAAAACGGTGCAGAGATAGCCACCATGTGCAGCGGCGCATTTATGCTGGCCTCTACCGGGCTGCTTGAGGGTAAAAACTGCTCAACACACTGGAACTATGCCAACAAGTTCAGGGCCTTGTACCCCAATGTAAACTTACAAACCGACGAATTGATAACGGATGAAAACGGCATCTACACCAACGGAGGTGCTTACTCTTTCCTTAACCTGGTGCTTTACCTGATTGAGAAATATTACGACCGCAAGACCGCGATTTTTTGCTCAAAAATTTTCCAGATAGAGATGGACAGGCAGCGCCAGTCGCCGTTTATTATTTTTAAAGGACAAAAGCAGCATAATGACGAAATGGTGAAAGAGGCCCAAGCTTATATTGAAAGCCAGCTGACGGAAAAGATCTCTATTGAAAGCTTATCTTCTAAATTTTCTGTGGGCAGAAGAAATTTCGACAGACGTTTTATTAAGGCTACCGGTAACACCCCCATTGAGTATATTCAGCGCGTAAGGGTTGAATCTGCAAAGAAATCATTTGAAACTACGCGCAAATCAATTAACGAAATTATGTATGAGGTAGGATATTCTGATCTGAAAGCTTTTCGGGAAGTGTTCAGAAGGTTTACAGGAGTTTCGCCGCTGGTTTATCGCAGCAAATACAATAAAGAGGCTGCAAATATTTAAGACACCCCTAATGTAGCGATGGGTTTAAAAATAGGAGTGTTCGGAAGATTTGTAACCCTTAAAAACTCCTTCCTTGGGGAAGGGTGCGGTAGCTTGTGAAGTGGCGGGAAGGGGTTTAACAAAGCGGCTAAACCCCTCCCTACACCCTCCCAAGGGAGGGAATCGCACAGCCCACCGCTTCCTTCAAATCTTTCGAACACTCCTATTTTTAAACCCATCGCTATAGGAAAAGCCAACTTTCAAGCAACTAAAATAACCGCACATTCTTTTTTAAAAATAAATTTGCGTAGCTAAATAACTACACATATATTTGTAGCCAAATAGCTACATAATGAATTTAAGACGAGACGTGTTCCAGGCCATTGCCGACCCTACCCGCAGGGCCATACTGCTTTTAGTTGCTTCGCAATCGCTTACGGCAGGTGCCATAGCCGCCAATTTTGATACCGCCCGCCCAACAGTATCCAAACATTTGCAGATACTTACCGAGTGCGAATTACTGGCACAAACGCAAACCGGGCGCGAGGTACATTATCACATTAACGCAAAAAAAATGAAAGAAGTAGCCGAATTTATTGAGCCTTTCCGCCAGATGTGGGACGACAGGTTTAATAAACTGGAAGCCATTATGAAAAACTATCCCCACAAAAAACTATAAACCATTATGGAACTAAAAACTAAAGTTGATGCCGAAAACGGCAGGAACGATATCACCATAACCCGCGAATTTGAGCTACCCGTTGAGCTGCTTTTTAAAGCTTATAACGAGGCAGAAATTGTTGAACAATGGATGGGAACCAAAGTGCTAAAGCTGGAAAACAAAAAACAAGGCGGCTTTCAGTTTGAAACCACCGACCCTAAGGGCAACAAATACCGCTTTAACGGAGCGATACACGAGTTTATAAGCAACGCAAAGATAACCCGCACCTTTGAGTTTGAGAATTTGCCCTTTGATGTACAGCTGGAGTTTCTGGAATTTGAAAGCCTTACAGATGTAACCAGTAAACTAACCATACACACCCTATACCGCTCTGTTGAGCACCGCGACCGAGTGCTGCAAATGCCGTTTAAACAAGGCTTAAACATGGCGCATAACCGTTTACAGGAGATAATGGCGAACAAAATTAAAACATCATGACGAAAAGAAACAGGATAATTTATTGGGTAGCCACGCTCTGGCTATCATTAGGTATGGTGTCAACAGGCATTGTGCAATTAATTAAGGTAAAGGATGAGGCAGATATGATAGCGCATTTGGGCTACCCGCTCTATGTGCTTACCCTGTTGGGAATATGGAAAATTTTAGGTGTTGTAGCGGTACTAATTCCTAAATTTGGTTTATTGAAAGAGTGGGCCTATGCAGGGTTTTTCTTCGCTATGTCGGGAGCGGTGTTTTCGCATCTGGCTGTTGGCGATGGCGTGAAGGAGCTTTTTGGGCCTTTATTGCTAATAGTGTTAACCATTTTGTCCTGGTATTTCAGGCCGGTTGAAAGGCGTATTGTTTCCGTTAATTTATAAGATCATGAGCATCAAAAATATACTATCAGCACAACGAAGCGAGGAGCTATTAACTACACTTAAAACACGCTTCGAAAAAAACAAGGATCGCCATAAAGATATAGAATGGGCCGCCGTACAGGCCAACTTAACAGCCGCTCCCGAAAAATTATGGGTGCTGGATGAAATGGAAACAACCGGCGGCGAACCTGATGTGGTTGGCTTTGACGATAAAACCGGCGAATATCTATTTTACGATTGCGCTGCCGAGAGCCCAAAAGGACGCCGCAGTGTTTGCTATGACCATGAAGCTTTAGAGGCCAGGAAAGAATACAAACCGGCCGATAGTGCTATTAATATGGCAGCCGCAATGGGTATTGAAATCTTAACCGAAGAACAGTACAGGGCTTTGCAGCAGTTAGGCAAATTTGACCTAAAAACATCAAGCTGGGTAAAAACGCCGGACAATATCAGAAAGTTAGGCGGTGCCATTTTTTGCGATCGCAGGTATGATACTATTTTTACTTACCACAACGGCGCTGAATCTTATTATGCGGCAAGAGGGTTTAGGGGAGCGTTGCGGGTGTAATATTGCGTTGCCATAACGGGCTTTTAGATACATTCTGAATTGCACAAAATGAATGCACCACGGCTGTTTAAAATTATCTTTGACGAAAGATATTTTACAAAACATGGCAACAAAACTTACAATAAACAATAACGGATCGGTAAAAATTGATGGCGATTTTGAGATAGTAGATATGCAGGGAAATGCTTACGGCTTACAAGGCAGAACAGTGGTATCTATATGCCGTTGTGGCCTATCGGCCAACAAACCATTTTGCGACGGATCTCACAAAGGGCACTTTGAGCACAATGCTATAGCTTTTGATCTGCCGCCTAAAAAGGTGTAGCGTTTCAGGTAAAACATTTTCTATATAAGTTACTTATATATGTAAACACCTATATGGAAACTACACCTGTAAAATACACTGCAACAGATAAAAGTAAAGAAGACAGGCCGGAAGCCTGGGACGTAATGAAGCCTTTTGTGCGTTTTGGTTTTAAAGCGATGTTGGTGGTTGGCAAAGCCACCATAGAAATTGTAAAACTGGTACCCGAATTGCTAAAAGAAAGCAAACAACCACCTCGCCGCTAAGCAACAGTTTCGGCTATACAAATAGCGATGAGTTTGAAACTCATCGCTATTTGTATATTTGCTCCTGAATGCTTTCACAATACAATAAACTCAATAATATTTTAGGCTGGCTTTGTTTCGCCATTGCTGCCGTTACTTATACCCTTACTTTAGAACCCACTGTAAGTTTTTGGGACTGCGGCGAATTCATCTCCTGCGCCTATCGTTTACAGGTTTCGCATCAGCCGGGCTACCCCCTGTTTGCCATGTTGGGCAAAGTATTTTCACTACTTTCTTTTGGCGATAATACAAAGGTTGCCTATTATACCAACTTAGGCTCGGCTATGGCAAGCGCCGCTACCGTTATGTTTTTGTTTTGGAGCATTACGGCACTTGCTAAAAAATTGCTGGCAAAAAACAAGCAATGGACACCCCAACAGCAAACCCTGCTGATAATGGGCAGTGGCTTAGCAGGGGCGCTTTGCTTCGCTTTTTCTGATACCTTTTGGTTCTCGGCTGTAGAAACCATTGTGTTTGCGTTATCCGCGCTGTGTACCGCTGTTGTTTTTTGGGCAATATTGAAATGGGATGTCCACGCCGCCGAGCCGGATGCTGATAAATGGCTGATATTTATAGCTTACATTATTGGGCTATCTATAGGTATACACCTGCTTAATTTGCTTACCATACCTGCTATTACATTGGTTTATTTTAACAGACGCTATAAAGCAATGAACCTAAAAATTGCAGCTTTAGCCTTTTTAGCTAGCGTAGGTATTTTAGCGGCAGTACAATTCGGTGTAAGGCAATACACTATAAAAGCGGCAGCTTATGTCGATCTGTATTTTGTTAACTCGCTTGGGTTTGGTTTTAATACCGGGGCAATTTTGTTTTTCATATTGCTGATCATTCTTTTGGCCGCGGGTATCGTTTACAGCGTAAAAAAACACAAACCGGTGTTAAACCTTATATTGCTATGTACAGCATTTGTTTATTTCGGTTACGGCTCGTTTGCCTATATACCCATCAGGGCAACCGCGGGCACTAATCTGAATAACTCTAATCCCGATAACGCCTTTACACTTAACAGCTACCTTAACCGCGACCAGTACGGGCAGATGCCTTTGTTTTACGGGCCTTATTTTGATGCCAAAATAATTGAGCGGAAAGATGCAGGCACTATGTACATTAAGGGGAAGCAGCGATACGAAGAATCGGGCAAAAAGCAGGCGTATGTTTATGATCACAACACTTTCTTTCCCAGGATCTATAGCAATGATGGCGGCGATCCGTCTTTTTATAGGGAATGGCAGCAAATTCCCGAAGACAGGGCACCCAATTTTATAGATAATATCGGTTTCTTTTTAAGCTGGCAAACCTACCAAATGTACGTCCGCTACTTTATGTGGAACTTTGCCGGACGTGTTAACGAGATGGACGGCCAGCAGCGTATGGGCGGTTTAACAGGTTACGTAGATGGCGACTGGACCACAGGCATTTTGGATGGTTTTAAACAACTGCCAAAATCTGTAACACAGGGTACCAATTACATGCCGCTTTACGGGTTGCCGCTAATAATAGGTTTGTTAGGCATGTGGTATCACTTTAAAAACCGCAAACGCGATGCTGTAGTTATACTGCTGTTGTGGTTCTTTACAGGGATGGCAATTGTATTGTATGTTAACCAGCCTGCCATACAACCCCGCGAGCGGGACTACTCCTATGTGTGCTCTTTTTACGCGTTTGCCATTTGGGTTGGTGTTGGCGTTACAGCGCTAGCAAGCTTGCTTAAAAAATTGCTGGCCGCTAAAAGGGCTGTTATTGTAGCTATATCTGCATGCTTGCTAATGGTACCGGTTTTAATGGCTTTTAAGGAGTGGCCGGGGCATGATAGATCAACAAAAACCGTAGCGCGGGATATGGCCTATAATTACCTTATTTCCTGCCCGCCCAATGCCATTTTATTTACTTATGGCGATAATGACACCTACCCGCTTTGGTATGCCCAGGAAGTTGAGAACGTAAGGCCCGATGTGCGGGTGGTAAACATCAGTCTGTTATCAACAGATTGGAACATCAGGCAAATGACGCGGCAGATGAACCAATCGGCACCGTTGCCGGTTACTATGCCATTCAACAAGTATAAAAGCGGTATACGCGACATAATTTACTACCGCGATAACGCTAACCCAAATAATACCGAACTGAAAGAGGTTTTTGATTATATAACTTCTGATAAGTTGGTTAAAGGGCGAAATGGTTTAAGTTTTAACCCCCTCCCTACTAAAAAGCTAAAATTAACAGTTAACAAAGACGCAGTTATAAAGAACAGGGTGCTTGATAAGCAACAGCAAATTAGCATGGCCGACAGCCTGACCTGGCAATACAATTCAGATTATGTGATGAAGGATGACCTTGCCATTTTAGATATGTTGGCTCACAATAACTGGAAACGCCCTATATGCTTTACCGTTACTATTGGTAATGCTAACCTGGTGGGCCTACAGGATTATTTATACCGCGAAGGTTTTACCTACCGCCTGCTACCGTTAAAACCTGATACCACGCTGGAAGACCAGACGCTGAAAACAAACAGCATGGTGATGTATAATAACCTGATGAACAGATTCAGGTTTGGCAATTATAAAAACGCAAAATACCTTGACGAAGAAAGCCGCACCATGTTTTACTCGGTAACAACAAAATCATTTACTCTGCTGGCGCAAAACCTGATCAAGGAAGGTCACCCGGATCTGGCTGCGAACCTGATCCGCAAGTATGATGATGAAATGCCGGCAATATTTGCTGATATAAAGGCGGCTAACAACAGGTTGTCGGTAACGCGCCTGGCTTACCAACTAAATCAATACAACATAGGCACCAAAATGGCGGAAGGTATTGATGCTTATGTTACAGATCAGCTGGATTATTATGAGCGGCGGCTGGGGAATGGCAGCGTTAATGGTTATACCATTAAAACCGGCCTTGAAATACTGGATGAACTTGCTGAGTTAACTAAAATAGCTGATCAAAGAGCATTTAATAATAAACTAACTAAAACAACAGCTCATTATAAAGCGGTGTTTGCAAAGGTGTTAACATATATGGAACAGGAAAAAAAATAAAATTAGAACTGTATAGGGTAAAGTGCTTATTACAAATATTTTAATATTTATTGTACATTTATTTTTACATTGTGGCTTTAAAAGCCGAAACTAATACTCATTTTATTGAAAGCTAAACATTCCAGATCCAACGACCATATTTGTCCGAAATGCGGATCACCCTTTCATTTTAAACAGCGAAGAAGTTGGTTTGTAAGAACGTTTTTGTTCTTTTTACCTATTAAAAAACTTTTTTGCGCCAGGTGCAAAAAGGCAAGATACATTGTAATTAAAGATGACAGTAAGGCATTGTTAATGCTTTGCTATCTATCCACCTCATTACAATTTGATGTTGCTTCAATAATTGGGATGTAAGATCAATGTTATTTGTGAGTAATTTTTATCACAAATACCCTTAAAATGCACAGTAAATGCAAAGCATCTTTACGTTTACAAACTTTTTGATGCATTAGAAGTTATACTACCATGGCAAACTTTAACGACATTATAGCATCAGAAAAACCCGTTCTGGTAGATTTTTCGGCAGAGTGGTGCGGCCCCTGTAAAATGATGCCGCCAATATTGCAGCAACTTAAAAGCAATATGGGCGATAAAGTAACTATCATTAAAATAGATATTGATAAAAACCCGTCCGTTGCCAACGCCTATAAAATACAAAGCGTACCTACCCTAATGGTATTTAAAAATGGCGAAACCAAATGGCGGCAAAGCGGTGTTGTACAGGCGGCCCAGCTGCAGCAGGTATTAACACAACATTTGTAAAAATTAATATAAATTTTACAGCATTCTCATTTTTTCGCTTTAACTTTAACGTAAGCTTTTAACGCATAATTAACATTTCGTCGGCAATATTTTTGCGTTTTAAGTGTTTCCAATTATAAGCATCTGTATTAAAATTACGGTTATCTATTAAAACGGAGGTATTATGTTACAGCAATCAGGCTTTTTGCCACAGCATCAGTTTCATGTATTGATCAATCTGCCCGGGCAGCAACTTAACGTAACCCTTCTCCCCCACCATCAGGGGCATTTTAAGGTAATAGAACACGGCGAAGTGTTGGGCGAAGTTGAACTTACGCCAGAAAACACCTGCGTGCGCCGCAGCGGAAAATTAACAAAGGGATTTGTTAAACAACTGGAACAGCACATTAAAACCTATTACCGCGAGTTTAAGAGCTTGTTTGCCTGAATAAGTACGCAGTATTTTTCTGCATTATTTACTATCAGAGGCATACCCCGCCAACTCAAAAGCTAATGCTTGTAATAAAGTTATGCCCTTTAAAAGTTCATCTTTTTTAAATGCAGAATGGGTTTGGTGCGGTTGCGCCGCATTAACGTAATCATCCAGATGCTGATGAATATTTTTTAATGCTACTGCCGAACGCTGCAGATTACCGCGTTGCGGCGATAGGAACAATGATATAATAACCGAATTGATACGGTAATTTAAAACCTGAATATGCTCAAGCCGCGGCAGATCAACTGATCCGGGTTCAAGACGGGCATGTTTTATCCCTTCAGACAATCGCGCCAGCCGCAAATGCGCCTCTTTGCGTGCCAGCCATATTTTAGCGTCGTCGGTCTCATTCACTACAGCAGTTAAAAATAATTTATTGCCCTCAACCGCCGCCCGCGTTAAACCATCCAGTTCGCTACGTATCCACACCGGAAAAACAAATATCCCCGCAAAGGCCAAAGCACATCCCGCCAGGGTATAACCTATGCGTGCCGATAATATCAATATGGGCCCGCCGTGGTATACGCTTAAGCACAGCACTACCGATACCGTTACACAGCAAACGCACCAGCTGTAACGGTAACGGTTCCAGGTGAAAAAGCCAAATAAGGCAATAACCGCTACAGACAGTAAAACCAGCGGAGATTTTACAATATATAACAATAAACTTGCTATGGCTACACCCACCAATGTGCCCGCAAGGCGCTCCAGGTTGCGTTGCCAGGTAATGGCCAGCCGCGGCCGCGATACAATTAAAATGGTTAACAGCAGCCAATAGGCATACTGGTCTTTAACTACAAGTACCGTTGCCAAATAGCCAATAGCAAACAATAATGTTAAACGCAATGAGAAACGAAACACAGGCGACCGCAAATGAAATTGCGAAAAAAGTTTATTAGCGTAACCACCGGATACTGAAAGAAACATACCCAGTTTTGCTTTTTCAACCTGTTCTGCATCATCAGGTGTTGGTAAAGCATCGTTACGTTTTGTGCGGATGGCCTCCAACAAGCTCCTTATCCCTTCGGCATTTACCAGTAATCCGTTTACTACGGCTGCGTCAGTAGCGGGTAATTGTCCGGCCAAATCCGCTAAACGCTTTACCAGATCATTGTATTGCTGCGTCCCTCCGGGTGGTTGCAACAACTTACTAAGTGGCACTACGCTGCTTAACCACCCTGTTTCGGCAGCCTGCAGGCGTATCAGCTGCGCGGCAAGGGCCAAAGCGCCCGATTGTTCCAGTCGCTGGTGCACCACTACATAATCATAATGTGTGGCGGTTACCTGTTCATACAACCTGATGGCCTGTATAGAGGTATTGAGCAAGCTTTTTACGTAAGCGCCCGAGGCGCGCATGGCCCAATGGTCGCCCAGTAAGATCTGCCTTACCAATTCCTGTTTTTCGGCAACGCGCAGGTGCAATACAATGGTGCGCTTGTAACTTTCTGCCAGCGGCACACCCGGATCATAACAAGCTGCTTTGGCTTCCAGAAAATCGGCAGTGGCGGCCAGTACTTCGCGTAAGGCCTGATGCAACGATCTGAAAGGCAGTAAAAACACCTGCGCCAGGCTAACCACATAAAACCATGCCCCGCCCAGTAAAATATACAAACTAAATATTAAAGGATGCTGCGGATGCAAACCCAGCATAAACACCATCAAAGCTATCCCCATAGCTCCGGCCCCGGCAGAGCGCCCACCCAGGGCACTCAGCATAGACAGTACAAAGGTTAGCACAACCAGCACAATGCCGGTGGCTACGGCACTTTTTAAACCGACAGAAAAAATTACTGATGTTATTAAAATAATAGCCAGGCTTTGCAGCGCGGTAAGGGTTTTGTTGAGCCGGTTGCCCGGCAGATCGGTAAGGCTAATGAGCAGGGCACCCACGGCAATGCCTACGGCAGCTTCGCGGTAGTGTATGTATAATATTAAAAGCGGCAAAAGCACTACTATGGTATTACGCAGGGCATCGGCCACGTTCTCGTGCACCCTAAAATGCTTCCATCTGTAAACCAGTAAACGCCTTAATTGCCTAAACACCAACAAAAATAAATAATATACACCGTATAACCCGCTGTTTGTGTTGCGCAAGCAAAAAACTGTCGCGGTATTTTAACTAATAATGGCGTTACCTGCGGCACGCAACCAACCGATTGCTTTCACTTCAAATTGCAACCCAACAACAAATACCTATCTTTAACCTTCAAATTTTAATATGCCTACACTACACTGGATCGGAAAAGATAAAGTAATAAACCATCATTTAGACGTCCCTTATAGAGTTTTAGATCATCAATATGGTTTCGATAACGGTGTGCAAAGCACTGAGGAAACGCAAAGTGGCAATAAAATTATACACGGCGACAACTTAGCGGCTCTAAAATCGTTGCTTCCTGTATATGAGGGAAAAATCAATTGTATTTATATTGACCCGCCTTATAACACAGGAAACGAGGAGTGGAAATACAACGACAATGTGAATGACCCGAAGATTAAAAAATGGCTAAATGAGGTTGTAGGCAAAGAGGGCGAAGATTTAAGTAGGCATGATAAATGGCTTTGCATGATGTATCCTCGGCTGAAGCTACTACAAAAACTACTTTCAAAAGACGGTAGAATGGTAATTAGCATCGGTTACCAAGAAGTTTTTAACCTAATGCCGATACTTAAGGAGATATTTTCTTCTGCACAAATTACATGTGCAACAATTCAAACCTCTGGCGGTAAGCCATCTGGATCATTTAATTATCAACATGAATATTTGATTTTCATAGTTCCTTTAGATTTCGAAGCCAATCCAATGACTTTTACAGGTGGAAAGGCCCGCTCGCCTTTTGAAGGTTTAACCTTGGCTACTTTTGATAAGACGCAGAGACCTAATCAAACTTATCCAATATTTGTTGATACAGTGACAAATAATTTATGTGGGATAGGCGAATCTTTACAGGAAAAAGTTAAAAGTGGGGCATACAAAGGGGCTCTTAAAGATTATGTTTATGAATCTGATTCCATTCCAAATGGAGCAGTTGCAGTGTGGCCAATAACAAGTAAGGGTAAAGAATGCGTGTGGAGACTGTCGCCAAGCAGATTGTTAAGTGATTGGGAAAAAGGATTTATTAAAATAACTCCCAATAAGCAAAAAGGAAGCTCAAATAAGTACAGTATTCAATATTTACCAGAAGGAGTTATCAAGAAAATTAAAAGTGGAACACTTGCCATAAAAGGAAAGGAAAATAATTCGCCGACATTAATCATCGGAGCAAATGAAACTGTCGGGAATGATATTCCCACTATTTGGTTAGAAAAGGAGTTTTATTCTGTGAAAGGAACGGCACTTCTTGCCGAAATAAACATTCCCGAAAAATTCAATTATCCTAAACCACTCAGTCTTATTACAGAAATATTGCGTGCGCTGACTCGCAGCGATGATATCGTATTGGATTCATTTGCCGGATCCGGGACGACGGGTCACGCGATCCTTGACCTTAATAAAGAGGACGAAGGTAGGCGAAATTTTATTTTAATTGAGATGGAAGAATATGCGCAAACTATTACAGCAGCGAGAATAGAAAAAGTTATAGAGGGCTACGGAGACATCGATGGTATAGATGATTCTTTTAACTTTTATAAATTGGGCGAATCTATATTTAGTGAAAACGATCAGTTAAATGAATCAATAGGTATAAATAAGTTGCGGAATTACATTTATTATACAGAGACTAAGCAGCCATTGAACCAATCAGCAATTTTGGAAAATG